>Ga0257110_1000172_pt1 | contig 34160 bp, 42 predicted proteins | sample LP_taG_7_FD_190184 | JGI IMG/M metagenome (GOLD analysis project Ga0257110, IMG submission 190184) | Marine microbial communities from Northeast Subartic Pacific Ocean, Canada - LP_J_2015_P26_10m | ecosystem: Environmental > Aquatic > Marine > Oceanic | place: Canada: Northeast Subartic Pacific...
CTGATTTTAGTTTTGGTGGTATATGGAGTGTTTATCCTTTTTGGGAATTAGATAAAACAGCAGATAAAATAAAATATTTATCAAGTGGGGATCATTCAATGACTATATTTAAATTTAGTGATGGTGTAGAAAATATAATTCAAACAGATTTTCATAATGATGGTAAAGTTCAAAAATGTCACCCAACAAAATTAATTCCAAGGAATGTTCCTTATTCTAAAAAATATGATGAAGCTAGAGTTGGTAAAAGAAATAGAAGCACACGTATAGATGGTATTACAGAAACAGCTAGATTGGCTAAGAAGGATGGAACATATGAAAATGTTATTATAACTCCTGTTGGATATTCAGATAAATTAGATGTTCAAATACATTATGTTGCAATAGTTAATTCAAATATAGATGATTTTATTTATTTAGAATGTGCTGATACAATTAAAAATAATGAATTAATATATGCTTTTTGTGGAAATCATAAATGTGAAGGTAAAGTAATAAAAAATATGGCTACTGATCATTATCGTGTTGATAAAGGTCAAGGGCTAGATCCTTTTAATTATGCTCAATTTTATGGTTTAACTCCAAATAACATAATGCTTTATACATCACGTGTTGGTGAAATAATATGTAACTTACCAGCAAGAACAGGTGATAGCGGAAGTCCAGTTGTAAATAAAGATAATAAATTTGTTGGTTTTATTAATTCTATTGACGTAACAGGTGGTAACACTGGTTTAGTTAATGTATGTGATGGTATTGTGAACTTTTTAAAACCAAAAAAACTTCCATCAAAAACTACAGAAATAAATGGAATAGAAGGAGTATATAATAATCGTATTAATAAAATATATGAAGAAGATAGTAGTAAATTATCTGTAGTAGCAATTAATGAACGTACGGGTAAAATTTATTTTTATGTAAGCGCTACTATGAGTAAATATTTTCTCATGGATTTGACTAAAACAAATTATACTGCTAAAGAAAATGGTATTTATGAAGATATAACATCAAAAAGTTATGCACCTAGTTTATTTACAATGAATAATAAAAATTATTATACTCGTTCTTTTTTAGGTGGTGAATTTTTATATAATGCTTATACCATTTTAATTAAATCTGATACTGAGACCAAATTTTTATTTGCTGAAGAATGTTTTGGTGAATATAAAAATAAAGGTCCACGTATTATATTTTTAGATTATGATGACCCAACCAAATATAATGCTAATTTCAAAAGCTACAATGAAGATGATAAAAAATATTATAGTTATATTAAAATATATTTAGTTAGTGAGAGTGACGATAATATTGATAATTTATTTACTGACGATCAATTTGTTAATCCTCTTGCAATAGTTACCGGTCATTCGCCAAAAGTTAATGATAATTTAACATCTAGTGAAAGTAATTATAATTTTACAATTGTAAATGCATATATAGCTGAAGAACTTTCAAGACCTTCATGGTATTATAATCAAAAAATTTCCTATAATTCAGCTGTATACCCTTTTAGTAAAGGAGTACCATCATTATTTCCATATTATAAACGTTCTTCAAATGCACTTATTTACATTGATGATTACAAAGAATTAAATGAGTTAAATCCATTAAAATTAACTGGATTAGGTAGTTCAAGGATAGATCAACTTGAAACAAGTGGTATTAATATTCAAATCTATCATAATAAGACAATTGAACATGAAACAAGAGTAACTTTTTCAGAAGGTTGGAATGCAGTCAATAGTAGTCTAAATATACCATTTGAAAATGGTATATCTGTAATATCATTAAATGGAAAAAAAGTAAATAGTGATAATTTTGAATATTTATTACATACAACACCATATGAAGCTAATAAAGATGTTAACATTGGAACAAATATAGGTGATTATAAAATACCTTTAGTTCGTTATAAAAATAATAATCATGGAATTATTTAATTAATTATTAAATACGTATCATACATTAACTATGATATGTATTATATTAGTCAACATTTAGTCGTTTTTTTTTGTATCAATATTAGGTGCATTAAATACTGTGTTTTCCATTTCTTTAATTGGAATTGTAGGTGGTAGTTTATTTTTTGTAGGTTCCATAACTACAGCTTCGTCAGGAATAGCATCATAGTCTACTTCACGAACGTTTACAAGTTTTCCATCTTTATTCATTGTTTGTGTAAGAACATTTCCTGTTTTATCGGCTTTTTCTTTATTTTCTTCAAGCGCTTTTTCTTTGGCTTCGCGCACACGTTTTTCAAATTCTAATTTAGCACCCTTTTCATTATCGAATTTTTCATGCATTAGTTTATTAAGTTCTTCCTCCAAATATTCAACTCGTCCTGTTTTGTATGCTTCAGGTTCCCAAGGCATCCACATACCGATTGGTCCAACGTATACATCATGATTAGGGTCAATTTCTCGCAGCATTTTACATCTCATTTCCGCTTCTTCTTGGCTTGAAAACACACCGCGTACTTTAATTCCACGTGTAGATGTCTGGAAATGATGCAAACGGGAAAATTCACTTTCTAATTTTTCTTCATTTTTATCAATGAAATTTTTAAACTGGTCTTCTAGTGTGTTAGACATCAATGTACCTCTTTCATCTTTAACAAATTCTTCAAGGTCAGACATTAAATTATCATTATTCAATTTATATTTGTAAGAAATGAATTGCATGAAGCCTTGAAATTTTTCCATAGACTGAATATAATCATAATTTTTTAGAAATTGTTCAAACATAAACATTTCTTTTTGTTTCACAATATTTTCAGGTGAAATAAATGAAATGCATGCAAACTTTTGTCCTGAAATTGGTTGATCTTCATCTAGTAAATCAACATATTTTTTACTTTCCTTGGGCTCTGCTTCTTTAGACAAACTCATATAAATATTATATTAAGAAACTATTTAAGTTTTGTTTTTAAAAACTATTTAACTTTTTATTTGATAATAATTTTTTTTTCTAACTTTTATTTATAAATGGAAATGTTTGATTTAGGAGAACTTCTTAAACGCGCCATCAAATATTTAGTCGAAGGTTTGATGGTTGCTTTAGCTGCTTATGCTATTCCCAAAAAAGCCTTGAATGTAGAAGAAATCGCTCTTATTGCGTTAACAGCTGCTGCTACATTCAGTATTCTTGATACATATATTCCTTCCATGGCCGTAAGTGCTCGTTCTGGTGCCGGTTTCGGTATTGGTGCTAACTTGGTAGGATTCCCAAGAATGAGATAATTTTATAAATAATTTAGATTATCATATCATATCATATTATATTTGATTTCTATTAAATATAATATTTAAAAAGTATACAAAATTAACATTTTTACTATATTTATCAAGGCAATAAATAATATATATATCAAAATATAAGAAATTACAATTATATAACCTAAAAAAATATTTATTTTTAATGTTATTATTAAAACTTGCCATTGAATCATAAATAAATATTCATAATACTTATATTTAATTGCACAATAATAATTACAAAACATCATATTTTTTATTTTTACAAAACGATATATATATCGTATATCATAATTAACAAAATTTTTATAACATTGACTGCAATGTAACTTTGGAATATATTCATAAATATATTTATTTAATTCTAATGGTAATTGTGATATATCTATAATATTTTGGTTGTTATTTGATATTTTTTTTTCAATTATATTATCTTTCATTATATTTTTAATTAGATGTTTTTTTTTCGAGATAAATGTATATGGTCTCCGACGAAAATAATACAAATGATGAAAATAACACTAATGTTACAAACGAAGTTGTTGGAGTAAATAATGTAAATGATAATTTACAAACAAGTAATGAAATACAATTAACTAATAATTCACAACAAACAGATAATGAAGAAAAACCACTATATGAAACATATAAAGAATTTGTTATTTTTAAGCACGAATATAATTCTATGGAACATTATAATGGTGAAATATTAGATGAATGTATTAGAAATAAAAGATTATTAGATTTAAATTATGATACTCTTTTTATGTGGATATCGTATTTTCAAACATCTATTATCTTTTTTTCTACCTTTTCTGGTTTTATTCAAGCTACTAAGGCTGTTTTCTCTATCAGCGAAGAAATATCATTTGTAATATCTATTGTTATTTCTACTTATACAAGTTTACTACTATCTATTTCAAAATTTTATAAACTTGATGAACAAAAAGAGAAAATCCATAATTTAAGAGAACAATATTCATTATTACAAAATAGTATTAAATATAGAATAGATGTTTTAGAGCAATGGCGTTATCATCAACTATGGTTACACCAAGATCCTATTAAACGTTTTGAAGAATGGTGTGAATTTAAAAAAAAAATGGAAAAAGATTTCTTACCTATCGTTAAAAATAAACAAGATTTATTCACTCAATTTGAAATTATTATGGATACTAAACAACGTAATAAATATGTTATTGTTAATAAAGAAAGAATGTATAATAATAATTTGAATTTATTATCTTGGATCAAAAAGGAAAAAGAATTAGAAAGTACAGAACCCAATTATAAAGACCTTGCCAAAGAATATGTTTAAATCATATAATTTAACAACATTGTGCACGCCAAAGTACATAGTCATTGTATTCTTTTATCCATTTTTGTTTTAGTTCATAAATACAATTTTTATAAAGATTATGGTATGTTGGGTCAAATGAATATATGTGATTTACTATTTCATTAGGCAAACGAATCATATATATTTCAGATGTATAAAAAAATGTAAATATATCTAAATATTCTAATATACAAAATAATATTTTATTTTTATATATTAGTAAAATGGTTAACCGAAATGTTCCCAAAAAATATATACCAGATCGTTTATCTATTAAAGATAAAAAACAACAGGAAAAACAATTGAAAAAATCACGTAAATTATATAAAAAAGGTAAATATTTCACACGTAAAAAGGTTAAATCATTTACTTCTAAAAAATCTGGACATATTTTGAAAGCAGAAAAAATGTATAATATTTCAAATGTAGTTCCATCAAAAAAATTATCTAAAAAAACAGGTTGTAGTATTGATGCTTTAAATGCAATTGTAAAAAAAGGACAAGGTGCATATTTTTCATCCGGTTCAAGACCTAATCAAAGTGCTCATTCATGGGGATACGCACGTCTAGCAAGTTCTATTACAGGAGGAAAATCAGCAGCAATAGATTTTCATATTTTACAAAATAGTTGTAAAAAAACTGGAAAGGCTTATAAAAATGCATTAAAAGCGCGAAAAAAACATAAATATGGCACTCGAAAAGTTGCAAAATATAGAAGAAAAATTTAAATTGTGGGAATAAATTCCCAATTCAATTCGTTACATATTTTTTTCCAGATAACATCTTGTTCAATTCTTTTTTCCCTGTCTTTTAACATTGGAAAAAACGGCAAAAATTGTTTTTGATCTAATAATTCACATAATTTATAAACAGTATAATAATAATTTAAAAAATTTACCCTATCGTCAGGGCAAAATTTTGCATATGGTGATTGAATATCCATAAATAAATTACATAGAGTATCTTCCAATTCTGGACTCATTACAGGTGGTTTAATTCCGATAATATCTTTTATGAATGGAATATGTTCATAAAATTTATTATAACCCAATTTTTTTAATATTTCTTTAGCTTTACTATTTGTAATATGTTTTAAATCAATGCGTTCCTTTTTTATTTGATTTTTTATATCATCAATTACTTTGTCTGGTATTTGTGTAGTTTCTTTGGCTTGAAATTGAGCTAATATTTCACGAAAATGGTTAATTCGTTTATATGCATAAAAACAAACTTCCTTTGGTGGTTCTTTATAAGATGGTCTTTCATTTTCTATTAAATAAGAAATATGTTTAGAACATTGGTTACAAACAAGAATACCTTCATCATCTATAGGTATAAGTTCACCTTTATAACAATAATAACATAAATTTTCTTTATAAGTGTAATGTTCCATATTTATAAAGTTTTCGTCTAGGTTTGATAAGTAATTATTCACTAGAGTTTGTGTCTTTAGATTGTTTTTTCTATCTTCATTATTAGTTTCATTTTTAATTTTAAAAAAACTATCTAAAACTTTTGTTTGTGTTGGCTCATTAGCAATATTCTTTTTTGTCTCAAAATAATCAAATATTAAGGACGAATTTTCTAAGAAATATTCTTTCTTCCTTTCTTTTAAATCTTCTCTTTCTTTTTTTAACTCTTTAATTTTATCTTCAATCTCAAGTTTAGTCGTTAAAGAAATTTTTTTCTGTTTCATAATCTTTTTCAAAGTTTTAATTTTTTCATTTATTTTTGGTATATCTATTTCTTCTTGTTCTTGAAATGTTTCTACTATTTCATTATGCTTATTATCTAATGTTACAGATTTTTGAGTATCAACAATTAGCGCCTTATTTGTTTTAGGTTTAAAAAGGGGCATCTCTCAATTAGAAATATATATATGTTATTTTTATATATTATTTTACTAATATTCGATAAAGAGAAAAAAATCAAATATATGTTGAAATAAAATGGTTGATTTTATGAAAATAACCGATATTTCAAATATTAGTGATATACAATTACAAATTATGTTGTTCATTCATAATGCTTTAGAAAGAGGATGGTCTGTAAAAAAAGTGAATGGTTGTTATATTTTCAATAAAAAACACGAAAATAAAAAGGAATATTTTTCTGATGCATATTTAAAAAAATTCATTAAGGATAATATTACTACACCTTAAATTAGGTAAAAAATGTTATATGCAAAAAAATTTTAATTTAATATAATTTAATTAAATTAAAATTTAAAAAATTTTTATCTTTAGCAATATTATAACAATGGGCGGTGGACTCATGCAACTCGTAGCTTATGGTGCACAAGATGTGTACCTCACTGGTAATCCTCAAATCACTTTCTGGAAAGTAACTTATCGCAGATACACTAACTTTGCCATGGAATCAATTGAACAAACATTCAACGGACAAGCCGATTTTGGACGTCGTGTAACTTGCACAATCAGCCGCAATGGTGATCTTGCATACCGCACTTATCTTCAAGTCACTCTTCCTGAAATTAACCAATCCATGCGTAACAGCGAAGATACCGATGTATATGCTCGTTGGTTAGATTTCCCTGGACATCAACTTATCTCCCAAGTTGAAGTAGAAATTGGTGGTCAACGCATTGATCGTCAATATGGTGACTGGATGCACATCTGGACTCAACTTACACTTTCTGCTGAACAACAACGCGGATACTTCAAAATGATCGGTAACACAACTGCTTTAACTTACATCACCGATCCTTCATTCGCTGATATCAACGGACCTTGCGGTGGTGATGCCCCTGTAAATGTATGTGCTCCTCGTAATGCTCTTCCTGAAACAACTCTTTACGTACCTCTTCAATTCTGGTACTGCTGCAACCCTGGTCTTGCTCTTCCTTTAATCGCTCTTCAATACCACGAAGTCAAAATCAACCTTGACCTCCGCCCTATTGATGAATGCTTATGGGCTGTAAGCGAACTTAACGGAAACGGAAATGTACAAGTAACAACTGCCTACAACCAATCCCTTGTAGCTGCCTCTTTATACGTTGATTATATCTTCCTTGATACCGATGAACGTCGCAGAATGGCTCAAAACCCTCATGAATACTTAATTGAACAACTTCAATTCACTGGTGACGAATCTGTTGGTTCATCTTCCAACAAAATCAAACTTAATTTCAATCACCCTTGTAAAGAACTCGTATGGGTTGTCCAACCTGATTCTAACGTAGATTACTGCGCTTCATACCAAGGTGGAACTCTTCTTAACAAAGTACTTGGTGCTCAACCTTTCAACTACACTGATGCCGTTGATGCTTTACCTAATGCTTTACACTCTTTCGGTGGACCTGTCGCCACATCTGGCCAAAACGGATTCATCAGCAGTGGTGCTTTCGAAGATCCTAACGCTAACGATGCCCAAGTCATCCCTCCTGAAGATGCTGGTGCCGATTCTGGTGTATCTGATGCTGGAACATTCGTTCTTGGTGAATCTGCCCTCGACATGCATTGCTGGGGTCTTAACCCTGTTGTTGTTGCCAAACTTCAACTTAATGGCCAAGATCGTTTCTCCGAACGTGAAGGAAGTTACTTCGACCAAGTCCAACCTTTCCAACACCACACCCGCGCCCCTGACAGCGGTATCAATGTATACAGCTTTGCCCTCCGCCCTGAAGAACACCAACCTTCCGGAAGTTGCAATTTCTCCCGTATTGATAACGCCACTTTACAACTTGTTCTTTCCAACGCTACCGTTGCCGGAACCAGCACTGCTAAAGTACGTGTCTACGCCACTAACTACAATGTCCTTCGTATCATGAGTGGTATGGGTGGTCTTGCTTACTCCAATTAGATTTCTTAATTGGATACAAAATATAAAAATCATAGTTCATATTATAAAAATTTATAATATGAAAAAAAATGCGCCGGGGCTAAAAAAAAATTGAAACATTTTTGGTGTAGTAAAATACATTCATAAAAACAAATGTAGTCCATAACTGATTAAAATATAATTTACACGCAAATCCTGTGTGGGAGTTGGTTTACCAACTTTATTGGCCCTTTCTTGTTGGGGGTGAGACAAACATATTACTACTTGTCTGGTAAAAAAACGCATATTAAATTTAATTATTTAATAATGTATGTAAGACAAGATGAAGTACGGCGTTAAAACCCGTGAATGTTTATTTCATTATGAATGTTACGCGGATAAATAGAAATTGTTCCTTTTAAGGGTGTTTGGCTTTCCACCTCACACTTTAATTGGATGTTCTTGTTACAATATGTTTCATTCATTTGGACATATATATGTAGCCGTTAGTATTTCATGTATGATTCATTATCATATTGTGAGCGATGTGTAATTTAGGGTTTGATCACCTCTTAAATTTCATATTGTTTGTTTTGTGACGATTTGTTGTTATGCTAGTTTGATATTTTTAGAATTGTTTTATAAAGAAATATAATCAAAAAACAATCACGGGGGACGCCCCGTTTTTTTATACATATACATACGACGTACGACAAAAAAAAATTGACTTTATTTTATAATATTGTATTTTATTTATACAAAAACAAAAGAGCATTTCAATATGTCTACATCTACTACCAAGCGCCATGCACAGAAATGTGGAAATTGCAACAGAAACTGCACCAGGAAAGGAGCAAATAATGGATGTTTTTCACACAACAACTTTGCATTGGAGCAGTTTTTCGATAGACCAGTGAAGTATTCAAGAGGTAGATTGAACACTCTCCAATTCACAATCTTTTCGCTGCCAAAAGAAATTCTCAAACAACTTATGGGAAGACTGAAAGGGAAATTTGATTGTCTTAAACACGAACTAGTGGGTGAAGTTTTTCCCAACTTGTCGCAGTACACCAAGGAAAAGATGGTAAGCATGTCGACGAAACGCTTGGCAAAGGCGACATTTGAGTTGATGTGTTGCTATTACTCACTACTAGAAAAAAAAGAGGAGACCACATGTGCGATCTGTTTGGACCCAGTCGACAATTCCAAGCCGACGTGTACAACAAAATGCGGTCATAAATTTTGCACAGGATGTTTCATGGAACTTGTGCAACACTCTCCTTCGCATACTCTGTCATGTCCATCTTGTCGCCGAAACCAGTTTCAACGTCGTTAAAGGTAAGTTATTTAGATTTAGATTTTATGTAAATTATGTAAAATTTTTTTTTACGTAATTTGCTAATATTAATTAATCTGTTTTCATGAAATATTCCATCCAATCGTCAGGACATTGTTTTTTACCTCCATCATAACTTACTGCTAATCGTTTTTCAATCAAACTATTTCCAATATGCGTATCTTTAACATAAACATCAGCAAGAATACGACCATACTTTTCCAATTCAACATTTTCAAGACGTACAATATTATTAAATGCAATATGTTCTACATGTTCTCGTGCTAAAATTGCACATTGTTTTTCACTTTCACTTTTTCCTCTAATTTCAGGACAATCAATACCATTAATGCGAACTGAAAAACGATATAAAGGTGAACCAGTATATGGCATTTTACTTGCAATAGTGATTGTATCTCCGTCATATACTTTAATTACTTTACCATGTTTAATTGGTGGTACAAATGGAATTGTATCTTTATATTCAATATCTTTCAAATAACTAACTTCACTTTCTATTGTGGATTTTCCTATTGTGGATTTTCTGAATAAAAAACTCATTGCTCTATTCATTAATACATAAAAAGTTTTTAATTTATTTTCATAATAAGTATTCATTATAATTTCTTTTATTTTTTAAGTAAATAAACCATACGCATTATTCCTGCCACACCTCCAAAACAGATAGATATTATGGTAATAAACCATAAAAACTCTTTATTAAATTCTATTTTTTCCATAGATTTATGTAACTTTATCATTTTATTAATTTCTTCAAAATTCGGTCGTTCGATTGGAATTAATAGAGGTATATCACTATATATATCTATCATAGCTTCATCATATTTATTATTATTCAAAACAATTGCATATTCAGATTTTTTTATGTTTATACCCATTATTAATAATAGTAATATATTTAATAAAATAAATATTAAATATATTTAATCAATTTTCAGTTAATTATTTCTTCTTATAAGGTTTATATTTTACACTCATTACTTTACCAAGCATAACAAGTTGATTTGAATCCATTACAGCAATTCTACCTAGACCTTGACCACTTTCAAAATCTTCCAAGTAAAGTGGTTGTTGAGGAATAAATTCTATTTCTGCTTGTTCACCACGTTCCAAAAATGGTGGTGTTTCTTGTTTTTCATTTCCTGTCTTTTTGCCGATTTTCCAAATAATTTTAGACATTTTACATGCAGATTTAGCTGTTCTAACGTGAACACATGGTGAAAATCCAGGTTTTAGTTGTCCCGGATGTTCTTGTACAGATACTTGTGTTACAAAACTTTCAACAGCTTCAAGAACTTTTCCACTTTGAAGTGAAATTACATCACCTACTTTTGGCATATTCATTTTATCCAAACCCTTAATATTCATTCCAACATTATCGCCAGGTTTAGCACTTGGCCATGTTTTGTGATGCATTTCAATACTAAATACTTTCAAATTTTCTACACCACGTGGTGCAACTCTAACTACATCACCTGCATTAAGAGTACCTTGTTCAATACGTCCCGTAATTACATCACCAACACCTTTAATTTTATAAATACCATTAATAGGAATACGAAGATCAGCATCCGGTCTACGTTTAGGAGGACGGACAAGTTTTTCAAGAGCATCATAGAGCGTAACTCCTTCTACTACTTCATCCTTAGAAATATTAGCTTTCCATCCTTTAAACCAAGGCATTTTATCAGTTTTTTCTACCAAATTTTCACCTTTAAAACCAGAATAAGGAATAAATGCAACCTGTTTAGGTTTAAAACCCGCAATAGTAATCATTTTATTCATTTCTTCTTTAATTTCATTAAAACGTTGTTCAGACCAATCAACCGAATCCATTTTATTTACACCAACAATAAGTTTTTCAATACCAAGAAGACCTAGAAGTTTAGCATGTTGACGCGTCTGACCTTGAACTTCACCAGTTGCGTGATCACCACGTGCAATTGCACTTTCAAAACCTCCTGATTCAGCAGGTACAAGTAACAATGCAACATCAGCACAACCTGCACCAGTAATCATATTTTTAACATAATCCCTATGACCAGGAGCATCTACAATTGTATAATGATAACTATCCGTAAAAAATTCTTTTGTAGTACAATTAATAGTTACACCACGTTCACGTTCTGCTTTATCTTTATCCATATAATAAGCAAATGCAAAAGAACTTTTGCCATTTTGATCAGCTTCAGCTTGAAGTTTTTGCATATCACGTTCACTAATACCGCCCAATTTAAAAATTAGATGTCCTGTTGTTGTTGACTTTCCAGCATCTACATGACCACATACTACAATAGAAATATGTTGTTTGTTTTCGTTAGACATTATAAGTTATTATGATGGTTTTCTTTTAAATATTTTTTATAAATATTTATGCTATCATTTTCATGCGAATCGTTTCATGATGTTTGTAATTTATTACATCAAAATCATCTAACTGATATTTTTCGATTTCTTTAGGTTCACACTTAAATTGTATTGTTGGAAACTCATATGGTTCACGTAACATTTGTTTACACATATCATCTTCATGTTCTTGATATATATGTGCATTACCCAAAAAATAAACAAATTCATAAGCGATTAATCCACAATGATGAGCAATTAAATGAGTTAAAAAACTATAGCTTGCAATATTAAATGGTACACCTAATGCTACGTCACCACTTCTTTGAAACAATGCACAATGTAAACGATTTCCATTTGAAACATGAAATTGTGCCATTACATGACATGGGGGTAACGCCATGGAATTTAATTGTTCTGGATTCCATGCTGTTAAAATCATACGACGACTTGTACGTGTTTCAGGATTTTTTAATGTTTCTATAATTTGTTTTAACTGATCAATACCTTTATTTGAATAGTCTTGTTCACAATCACTATATTCGGCATTCCAATGACGCCATTGAAAACCATATATTGGACCTAAATCGTCTTCTTTACGATCTTGGAGTCCACGTGAATCTAGAAATTCACGATTTCCATTTTCATTCCAAATATTAACTTTTTGTGATTTTAATGTTTCATTATTTGTTTCACCACGAATAAAAAACATTAATTCTTTAAAACATGTTTTCCACGCTAATTTTTTTGTTGTCATTAATGGTAAAGTATTATCATCCAGCGAAAAGCGCATCATATTTCCAAAATAAGATATTGTATCACCATTTCTCCCCCTTTCTTTAGTGCCATTTTCGAGAATATCTTTAATTAAATCAAAATATTGTTTTTCTCTATGAATTATCATTTATAAATTATAATATATGAATTATTTAATATATTTTATTTGTATAAATTGCAACAAAAAATTACTATTTCTTCCTCTTTTATTAAATTAGTTATCAAGTCATTATCTATAAATCCTTTCTCTTTCATGATAAAATTTTTTTTATGGCTATTGTTAATAATATTTAATATATATTGATCTACTAATTCTTCATAATCAATTATCCCTTTTTGTTCTAATAATTCCTTTTTTCTCTTTGTGGTACGTATAATACTATTTACATTTTCAGTATTATATATATATAATGGAGTCTTCGTCGTAAAGGTCAAAATATCTCCAAAATTTTGTACGTGTAAGAGAAAATTGCGCAAATACATATCACCAAATTTATGTTTTAATAAATGCATATCAGTTTTTGATCTTTCATAAAAATTATTTAACACACATGGTTCTATTCCATAACACCAATATTCACTTTCTTCATTGTGATCAGGAATTATTTCACGTATTATTTTGCAGTCACTATTTTCTTGTTTTAATTTTACAAATGTTTCAACACGATTGGGAATAAAATAATCATCATCATCACAAAATAATATCAAATCACAATGTTTTAATTTTTGAAAACAATGATAAATATGTATCATTTGATATGTTTGTGTTCGTTGTATAATAAATTTCACGTTATCTTTAAAAATAGGAAATATAACATCCTTAAAAAATAAATATTGTTCTTTATCAATAAAAGATATACCAACTACTATATTATTTTTATATGTTTGTTTTTCAAGTGAAAATAAGCATTTTACTAGATAATCAAATTGCATGTTATATTTTATGTGGCATGGAACTATAATTCCTATTTCCATAATTATGATTTTTATTATTTTTTTTCCTTTTTTGTGCAAATTGAATTAATTTATGTTGGTTAACTATTATTACAACAATAATGAATGTATTACCTGAAGAATTAAATAATCATATATATGATTATATTGGTATATTTTCAGGAATTATTAATAAAGATTATGAAAATTATAAGAGAAAAATAAAATACAAGAATGCAATGCGTATTCAAAAAATGTTTAGAAAATGGAAGAAAGATAAAAAACAATTAGAACAAGCACTTAGATATAATTGTTGTTTAAATAGTCAACAATTACTTACTAAAAAAGCATTAATTAATATGTTATGCTGGTTATATCCTAAAACACTATTATTATCATATCCACTATTCTTAAATTCGAAAGAACATTTAAATTTATATTTACCCGAATTGATGACTAAATATAAAGTGCGATGTTTCTTAAAAAATAATGTTATAACTAGAGATTTAATATATCATGCTGGATGGTAAATATACTAGCAACACATTTATATTAACGTATTTTTCTTGTTTTTAGTTTATGAGCACGTTTTTTACCATGCTGTTTAAATTTGATTTTTTTTATTTTACGAGTGTATTTACGTTTTGTTTTTCTTATTTTACTTTTTGTTTTTTTTGATTTTGTTTTACGTTTTCTACGTTTTTTTCCACCAATACTACCAATACTACTAATACTCCCAACACTAGGTTGACTTTCCATAGTTGTATTGTTATGACCATCACTTACATTTAAATCACTCAAATGTAATGAACCTTGACTGGTTTGACTTGTATTTAAATCACTTAAATGTAATGAATTAGGTTGTATACTAGAAGTATTAAATTGCACACTTTCATCTAATAGATGAGTATCATCAGGATTCAAAGGTATCATTTCTATTTCATCTCCAAGTAAATCAATTGTTTCACGTGAAGTATTTCCTGTATTATTTAAACTTTCATTCATATATTATACAAATAATATTTTAATAAATTCGATATTTATCTGCGACATATAATTCATCATAAATAATATGACTAATAATTAATGCTTTCATTAAATTTATAAAATTATTTCCTGTAACATTGATTTTAAAATATTTTAATATTAAATTAAATGAAATTGGTGAAATTGTCAAAAGAAATATGTTCAGGAGAATATTTTTCTTAATATATTTCCAATTAATTCGATAATGATTTGGTACGTGAATAAAAGTTATATAATATAAAAACATATTAACACCTAAATCATAATTAATTTTGTATTGTGAAAAAACACAACTTAAAAGAAAAAATGAACATATTACCCACTTTGGTATTGTAGTGTGATTAATTTTAATTTTTGGAAAATCTTTTCGGAAATGAATTATAGATGATAGGACAAAAATTATATTTAACAAAATATTTTGATTAAAAATCGTAATTAATTTACTTCCTATAATAGTCATTGCATTTATTGTCATGAGTTGAGGCACTTTATCTGTTAACATACTATGACTTAAATCAGTCATACCATGAGGTGCTATCACATTTTTCACTACAAAAGGTACTATTTTCATATCTATATCTATATGTAAACCTAATTATATATTTATATTCTTTGGTCATACTTTTTAATAAAATTGATATAATGGTTATAGTATTTACAAATAATATTCAAATATTTACAATGGAACTTTCTAGTGATTTTTATGAAAATAATTGTGAGAAATTTTCTGATACGCGTTATTGTTTATGGGATGTAGTACGCGATTTCGGTAAAGAATTTCAAGAAAAATCGTATGTACTCGATGCTGGATGTGGTAATGGCAAAAACATTCGCTACTTTCAAGATAAATGCAATATAGTTGGTATTGATAAATGCAATGGTTTAATTAATATTTGTAAGGAACGAAAATATAATGTAAAACAATGTGTTGTGGAAAGTATTGAATACCCAGATAATGTTTTTGATTTTGTTATGTGTATTGCAGTAATACATCATTTGGATACGGAAGAATTGCGAATCAAAGCTTTGCAAGAAATGATTCGCGTTTTAAAACCAGGTGGTAAACTTTTAGTAACTGCTTGGGCATATGAATCAGACGAATATTCAAAACGTAAGAAATTTGTAAAAGGCGATAATCTTGTAAAATTTAATAAAGAAGAAATTTTACGCTATTATTATATTTATGACCGCAGAGGATTTGAAAATTTATCTAATCATGTTATTTCCCAAGAACTAGAGATAACATGGGACCGAGGTAATTGGAATGCTATTTTCATTAAATAATTTTAGACATTTGAACATTTCAAAGACCTATTTTTACATATTTATAACATAGATTTCATTAATTGTATTTCTTTTTCTTGTGCTTCAATAATTTCGTTTGCTAATTTTTTTAATTTAGGATTGCTTGTTTTGTTATATATTTTATGAGTTGTTGTTAATGCAGTAGAATGATGACTAATCATTCTTCTTAACCATTGATTATCATCAACTAATAATTGTTGTCGTAATAATAGTATTGATACACCAATAGATAAAATAATCCCAATAGAAAAAATTAACATATTAAAATGTCCAATTGATAAATAATGAACAATCTCGTGTGCCCACATCATATTTGAAGCCATTAATAAACCACCATAAAATAGTGTTTGTGATATATACAAGTCTGAAAATCTATATGCTAATATGTTCATAGGATTGAATAACATACCAATAATAACCATTACGATAAACATAATTATTTGTCTTTTATATAAACTGGATTTCATTTATATATACGAAGATAAAACATCGTTTTTAATATTAAAATGTCTATTATCATCGTTTTTTTGAAAATTGAAATTATCTAAACACAATTCGATAAATGTGTTAAAGAAATAAGATGTGTTGTTCAAATTCGGATGAAAGATTTGCAGATATTGCACTACGAGAGGCGCGGAAGTCACCGGTTCAGTTTCGACATGGTTGTGTCGCCGTAATAGGCGGCAAAATAGTTGAACGAGGATATAATAATTATCAAACATATTCTAAAGATGGACTCATAGGAACATCATGTAGTTGTCATGCCGAAATAAGTGTATTGCGAAAATGTTTGCGCCGTAACATAACTGGTAAAATGAATTTATATATTGTTCGTTTATCTAATTCAAATGATGATATGTTGAGTTCATCGCCATGCAAAGAATGTTACAATATAATGGGCAATTTTAACATTAGAAATATTATTTATAGCGAAAATAATAATATTTTGATTAAAACAAAATATAATGATTTTAAACCATACCATCAAACCAGTGGTAAGCGTGCTATAATAGAAAATCGCGTGCAGCAATTTGGAAATTTCTGACATATGGATTGCCCCATTATTTGGGAAAATATAAAGTTTTATTCTATTTTTTTTCTATTTTATACTTTAGTCCATAGGTCATCTACCAAACCATATTTCAGACAAGTGGCAGCATCCCACCACAAATCATGTTTTAGGATTTCGTTGAGTTCTTTCTTGGGTATATTTGAGTGTTCTTTATAGATGGTTTTAATTTGTTCCATGAGGCGTTTATTATTGGTAAAGTCGTCTTCCAATTCGCACATTTTCCCCCATGATCCGGCGGATAACTGATGAACCAGCATATATGCGTTGGGTCGTATGAATCGTTGTTTTCCGACAACACTCATCAATGTTCCAGCGGACGCGGAAGCACCATCAATAATGGTGATTACATCAACTTGACAAGCTAATATAACATCAATCGCAGTAAACGCGGCAAAAACCGACCCACCAAAAGAACTAATGTGTAAATAGATAGGAATTGGGTCAATGCATAAGGTATTCGCCAGAGCCATATTGTCTTGTTCGACTTCGCGGATAAGCGTGGTTAGAGCAAATATGGAATTACGAGTGACTTCAGAGTAAAAATAAATATGGTTATTCACCTTTGTTATTTTTTGATTCAAGATGTCGATAGTGCATGTTTTAACTTTTTTTTCAGCTTCCTCCTTTTCCTCTACCTCTTCTTTCTTCCCTTTGATTAAGAATACATCTCTTGCGCTATGTGAATAACGCGACGACATTATACATATTATTAGCGTGTGTTTATATGATAATAATAATAACAATATGAATTATATAAAATTATTCCATTTGCAAAGATTTAAATATATAATACGTATTTTTATATAATTTGATGAATAATCCTAATTTAATTCATCAAAGCGACAAATTCCCTCTTGAACTATTAGCTTATATTGAAGTACAGAAAAATACACGCACTAAATATGAATACGACGAAAAAATGCAAACCCTCGTTTTAGATCGTATTTTACATTCAGCAGTTTTTTATCCACATAATTACGGATTTATCCCACAAACATTATGCGGCGATGGAGATGCCCTTGACGTATTAGTTATGACTAGTGAACCATTAATGCCTGGAACATTTTGTAAAGTTCGCCCAATATGTCATTTGATTATGGAAGATGAAAAAGGTCAAGATGAAAAATTGTTGGCGGTTTGTATTGATGACCCATATTACAATACCATTACTAAAAAAAGCGATATTTCTGAACACGTTTTAAAAGAAATTTCTGTATTTTTTGAAACATATAAAATTCTGGAAAAGAAAAAATGGGTGAAAGTGCAAGACTGGTCTAACGAAACAGAAACATTAGAACTAATACAAACCACATATGATAATTATTTTTCAAAACTTAGCAATTTAAAAAGTGACGTATAAATGTGTGCGAAACAATTTAAACCCATTGCGTTATTTATAGTAACATGGGGCGTTTTTATAGTGGAGATATATCAGGTAAATTTTGGTTTGGTGTTCAATCTAGTGACGATATTAGTGAACTTGTATCATATGTTCCAAGCAATAATTATATATGGAAATCATGTGGATGTTACGTAGACGAAGATATTCCTGAAGGTAAATATTGCAGAGGTTGTTATGAATCTTTAGATTCTCATATTTTAGAAGTAGAAGAAGAAGAAAATTATGAAGATGGTTTACTATACATGGAAGAACAAAATATTAATTATGAATTAGACAAAGATACGCATTATCAAGAACTTGTTGATAGTATGAACAAATTGAAATTAGCAATTAATCAAGATATAATTGGTGAATTTGATAAAATAGAACAAAATGATAACATTTTAGACGCTTTTACTGGTGTATTTAACCATACGTGTGAATATATGAATAAAAATATCACATACGATAATGATAAAGACAAAAAAAAAGAGTGTGAGTTAGTTGCTAGATATACAATAGGGTATCAAATTGAATATTGCATACGAACAACAGGTTCTTGTAGTATTCAATGTGAATGCTAGTTTACTTGGAATTGTTGTTTTTATTCCGACGATGGTAAATAAAAAATAAATGCGTAAAAAATACAAATATTTATTATTTAATTATTTTGATGGCTCGCGTGGCGCAATTGGATAGCGCGTAAGACTTCTAATCTTAAGGTTATGGGTTCAAATCCCATCGTGAGTGCTTTATTACACATTTACAAAGTTAAGAGTAAATGTGTAACTTATTAATGATATAAATACATTAACCAACATTGACACATACTTTCTAGTCTTGTCATCAATTCAAAATCCTTTTTGTTATTTTTATAATGGTCAGTGTAAATCTTATTAAATAACTCATTTTTACTACATATATATTCCATACATTTTTCATTTTCTAGCAGCCTATGTTTTTCAAAATAGCCAACTAGTTCACTATTTGACAATCTCATGGAATTTTTATTTTTCAAAATGATCTCTAGATCATTATAAATAACTTGATAGTGTGAATTATTCAAATATGTTTCAGTGACAATATCACTGGTAAATTGTTGCATGTTCATTTTGTTAGAAGGAGGGGTCGGTAGTTGATTTTGCATATTGTTCTATGTAATTAGATTCTTATTATATAAAACAGATATCTATAAAAAATCAATTTTTATATAGATCTGTTTCTTTTTCACTCATTCAACGCGCTTAAATGTATGTTCTAATTTGGTCGCTTCCAAAAACATGTCCTGAACCTTTCATGTCAGTATAGCATATTTCAAAATCATTATCGTAAGACCAATTATAATCATAACATAACATTAAATTAGGTTGATTATCAAATGCGAACTCAAAATAAAAACCTTTATCATTTGGTCTCGTTGCAGTATCCTTCATAATTTGTTGTTTTTTATCGATTATCGGTGTGATTATATTGTATCTTTCATCGTGTTTATGGATTACATTTACATATTTATGGTAGTCAATGCTATTCCTTATTTTATATTTATACTTGATGCGTCCATCATAACTAAGTATGTTATTTATTAATTCATATGGAAGTTTAATCGATTTATATTGAAGTTTTTTATTCATTATAGTAGTAATATAAAAAACCTCTATATATTATTTGGGTGGTTTGTTGAATTTTGTTGGTTTACATTTTAAAATCATACATCAACTGGTAATATAGTGAAAGCAATAACATAAATACACACCATCCGTCTCTTAACATATGAAACGTTACAATTTTAAATGTTGTAAATCGTTTAATCATAAACGTATTTTCTTCTTCATAACCAATTGTTCGATAATAATTACGAACACCAATACCAGAAATTACTGCAACCTTGGTATAATGATGTTCAAGTGCAATCTCTTCGGCTTTTTTCATAAGTATTTTTCCAAACCCTTTGCTTTGGATATTATTTCCTAAATCTTCGGTATCATTTTTACTGACAACTTGTCCATAAATATGCAATTCTCTTACTAAAGCTGCATTCCGGATTTCATGAAAATATTTGTTGTCGTTGTTATTTGCCAAACGCAAGCGAAGAAATCCATAAATAATACCAGGAATGATTTCATTATTCTTGGTATACCATTTACCATCTACATATTTATCCGTAATTTCATTACCACTTTCCATGCTAATAAAGTGTTCCTTTCCATTGGATGAATCATATTTTCGAACAATCAATTGTGCATGATTTATCAGTGAATTATTGCCTTTTACTTCGCGACACCGAATGCACCCACAAAACATGTTGTTTTTTTTCATATAGTTGTGTAGAAGTTGACGCAGGTTCGTTTTATCGTTACCACCATAAATATAAAGTTCTCCACTACGTGTTGTGTTAGGGATATCTCGAACTACGCGATTCAAGCGAATCCATGGATGTACCTTTTTCTTGACATATGTAAGAACATCAATTAGCTGGTTTGGGTCAGTATCTGTATACGGAACATAACTACCTTCTTCATGCCACTTTTTGATTTTTGTCCATGGTACAACCGCAGTAGGGTACACTTTCCATTGATCAAATTGTAGGTCAGGTCCATCTAGTATAGTATCAAACATACGCTTGTCGATTTCTGGACTACTTCCGGGCAAATCAGGCATCCAATGCGCGTCTACTTTATAGCCATAATTTTTCAGAATTTTCAATGCTTTCATTGCATCTTCGGCATAACAACCACGATTTACCTTTTTCAAGATTTTTCTGTCTGTGTGTTGAACACCTACTTGAACGCGTGTACAACCAAGCTTTCGAAGCCATACTATCTCTTCCTCATTAATTGAATCAGGACGCATTTCCAACGTCAATCCAATAATACGTGATTTACACGTTTCATTGATTTTTTGTTCTTCTGCTAGTGTTAATTTTTCTCTTTTTTCAGTTTCATAAAATGTGTTAGCCGCCCAAAATATGTCGCGGATGAATGTTTCTTGGTATTTGCGAGGATATTCTGTCCACGTTCCACCCAATACAATAATTTCTATCTTATCTACACAATGACTATTAATAATGTACTGGTATGCTCGGTCATTGAACTGCTTGATTGCATCGAAATCATTTTGAAGACCACGTGCAACAGTTGGTTCATCGCTCAAATAACTGCGGGGATTGATGTCTTTGCCGTTTGCATCCACTTCCCTTGGGCAATAAAAGCAGTCGTGCTTGCAACTAAACTCCTGCTTTTGCAAAACTCCATTTTCATCGATAAACTCGGGATATGGACTGGTAATTACAGAAATAACGATGACTCCCGACAATCCTCGCATTCCCTTTGCCTTTATAAAGCGCTTTACAATAGGATTAATATTAATAATATTATGTTTTACCAATGCATCATAAGCAAAACATAATTGGGGTTTCGATGGGGATACGTGATATATGCGCATCAAATCACGCAGCTTCACTTTAAGTTCGTATTCATTTTTCAAATTCATTTTACATAGATCAGTAACCAAGTTCACAATGTTCTTGTCGATGTTCTGGAAAAAGGAACCATACTTATCCTGTTCCTGGCGAGCAATATCTTCAATGTCAATCATTTTGAAAGTTTCAATTCTTTTATGAAGAGAAAACATAGAATTCGATTTATTTCAATTTATATTTTTAACCAATATAAAAATTTATCGACATATTATATTAATGAGAATTATAAATATGATATTAGTTTTCTTTTTTTTAGTGAATTATAGTGGAGGATTTACGATGCATATGAAAAAATCAGGTACTCATAACAATCCTACAAACCAAATGATAAAGAAAGAAGGTTTTAAAGATATTTATTATCCAAAAAGTGACAATCAAAAATTATATATTAAAACAATTGAAAATCTTAACATTCCTATTGTTATTGCAACAGGTCCTGCTGGTACTGGTAAAACATTACTAGGTTGCATTAGTGCTATAAAATATTTAATAGAAAAAAAAGTAAATAAAATTATAATAACACGTCCTGTTGTACCTGTCGAAGAAGAAATAGGTTTTTTACCAGGTAAAATGGAACGCAAAATGGATCCCTGGACAAGACCTATTTTTGATATATTTGGTGAATATTTTGATCACAACGAAATGAAATATTTATTAGATTCTGGTGTTATAGAAATTTGTCCAATTGGTTATATGCGTGGTAGAACTTTTAAACATTCTTTTATTATTGCAGATGAAATGCAAAATAGTAGTCCTTCACAAATGAAAATGCTACTAACAAGAATAGGAAAACAAAGTAAAATGGTAATTACAGGTGATATTCATCAATCTGATAGTAAAGAAAATGGTTTGAAAGATTTTACAGATAGATTATCATTGTATAATAATAGATTTATTAATACACAAGATTTTACTTATGATTATATAAATGATACTATTCATAATAATTATACAACTACAATAAATAAAAATTATAAAATAAAACAAATAAAACTAACCAATAAAGATATTGAACGCGAAGAAGTAATAAAAGATGTATTAGATATTTATAATTTTCAATGTAATCAAAATTATTTAAATAATAATAATAATAAAAAAAAAGAAAAAGTAGAAGAGAAAATGGAAGAGAAAGTGGAAGAGAAAGTAGAAAAGAAAAGAAAAAATGGCAATGATGACGCTGCTTTAATTCCAAAAAGTCATACTCCAAAAAATAAACTCAAATAAATTGCCTATCTATATGTTCACATACTATATTATTGCTCATTATACAAGTAAATAAAAAAATATTTAATACATTTATCTTCTAATGGGCATATTGGAGATTCTCGACATCTTCACGTAAATCTTGAATTGTTTCGTTCATTTCATGAAAATTCAAATATGGTATATTGCGAGACCTCTTTAAAGTGGGTTTTTCTATATTATTTATATCAAAATTTACAATTCGTTTTGATGCATACAAATCATAATTATAATCAATAATGCGAAGGGAATTTACAAATGAGATTGTGATTTGAGAACTTCCGGCATATTTAATTTCGCTCAATAATAGCTGCGTCTTATTACATTTCATATCAAAATAATCAAAATATACATAAATACCATTGGGTATACCATATTTTGATAAATCATATTTAATTTTATCAACAACTCCGTATTTTTTCATAATATTTGTAACTTGCTCTTTCGTTGGAATATATTTATCGCCATTCAATCCGATATATAAATAGTTTGGTTCTTCATGAATAATTGAAGTAGTATTTTCACACATTGCTAAGAAATTCATTTAATTAATATAAAAAAAATTCTTATATTAATATTTCAATTTTATCTTTTATTCTTCATTATCACTATCACTATCACTATCACTATTATCAGTAACTATTTCACCTTGATCATTTATGATATCTTCTTTTTTTGTAGTAACTATATTAAATTGTTGTTTAAATAATTTCCATAATCCGTATTGACAAGATAATGGGTTAATAAATTTTGTAGAAAATAATATAAATATTATAATAAGTAAAATAATACCAATAAATGTCTTTTTAAACATAAATATCAATATAAATGGAATTATAAACATAATTATAAAAAATAATTGTAAAAACATGAATAAAGTTTCCAACATCCATTTTAACCGCATACCTGATTGAAAATCTTCATGTAAAAATTGGAAAAATACACAACCATCATTTCCAACAGGTTCAAAATAATATTCATAAAATTTTTTAGCTCCCATTGTGTACATAATAATATCGATAGTATGTTGAGGTAATAAATAGAATATCGGCATTTTTGAAAAACATTTGAATGAATAATAAGGTTTAAATTTTAATTGTTCTTCTGGTAAAAATATCCATACATTTTTTTCAATGACGTTATTTATATTTTTAATTATATTAACATTGTCTGTACTTTGTAAATAAGCGCCTCCACGTGCAGGACGCATACCTACTTCAATTATAGAATTTTTTCTATATTGTATATTACATATCCCTGAAAATCCTTTCATATGTACATTAACCCATTCTTCGATTACTTTTGGTGGTTTATTTTTTGGTGAAATATATTTCCATTCATCTGTAAAACCATTCTTTGGTGGTGAATAAATATATGTTAATTGATATGTTATTTTACCATTTACCATTACAAAATCGGTCATTGTTTCATTGCCATCATAAAATTCTGACCACATAACATCTTTTTTATTTACGTGTTTTTTTAAATCATTCATATCTTTAATTTTATAGCACCCTTTACTAGAAGCACTTTTATTACCATGACGAGGCTTTATAAAAATTGGAAAATCGATTTCTTTATTTTCTTGTAAAATATTTTCTAGTACACCACATTTTTTCTTTTGTGTTTTTGCTACCCAGAGTTTATCATATACATGAGCGTGCTGAGGATATTTTCTAAATGCTGGACCATCAAACATAGGCAGTTTAGCTGTATAATGTACTTTAAATGAATCTAAATAAGGATTTCTTATTTTTAATGCATTGCACCACTTTTCCTCATTTTTTAATATTTTTTTTATATTTTCTTCGATTATATTGAATACCATAAATTATAACAATATTATAATTTATTGTAATATTAAACTTTACTATCTCCTTCGTAATAATTTTTTAAAATGGAAATGCTTATTTCACGTAAAGATTCTAATGGAATGCTATCTTTTTTATTATCAATAATGTCTTCTAATAATGGATATTGACCTTTTAACCGATGATAATCGTCTATAAATATATTAATTTGAGATCTATATATTTCTTCTGCTTTTCTTCTTTCCGTTTCTTTTAACATTTCTGGACTAGGTTCGAATATTATACCATCATCTTTATTACCAACTACTGAATACCAATCGCGTTTACCTTCACTAATAGATACTAATTCATCACAAATATCAGGTTTTTTCAAGAATTCTAATTTATTTTTACTTTTACCTTTTTTCACTTTGTTCATTTCGACTAAATAATCATCCAATAGTTTATCAACAGATTTATCTCGTGTATTAGGATCGATTGTTTCATTGGATATTACTTTATGCATTTCATCTTGATATTTAGTTTTTACTTCAATTGAAGAAAAAGTATTTTTATCTTTTTTGCCAAATCGCTTTTTAAATTCATCAATTACTTTGTCTTCAATATTTGGACTAATTTCTATTAAACGATCAAACTCTTCTTTATATGAATTCAACATATCATTAGGAGATTTACGTTCTTTTGGATGTTTAGCCATTTCTATCTTTATATTTTGATAAAATTTAGACCAACTAATAGAACTAATACGATGAGCTTCATTTAATTCATTAATTTTAAAATACTGAGCAATAGTTGTCAAAATACCTGCAATAATATTAATTGCTCCAATAGTCATTTGAGCTATAACTTTATAATCTTCAGGAAATTTATCTTGTGCAAAATTAGCTGTTCCAGTGACAGTAGACATAATAATAACCGGAATAGTATAACGAGCAGCACGAGCACTAAAAATATTATATGAACGACTATGTAACCATCGATAACACATTGCTTTATCAGCCCATTCGAAAAATATTTCTTCATTATGCTCAGTCCAATTATTAATTGGGACTTTTTTAACAATTTCGCCATTAATATTTGCAGATGACGATTGAGAAGAATTATCAGCCATTTTTATATAATAACAAATTCTTTTTATTATAATTTTGACGAATTAAAAAATATTATTTAATTGCGTTAAATGTTAAAATTAATAAATTTTTATAATAAAATAGTTATATATGGATGAATGTAATACAAAGTTCAAAGTTATTATCCAGAAGTGTGAAAAAATAGAAAATACTATTGAAAAATTAGAAAAAAAAATTAAAGAATTGCAACAAAAATTTCAATCAGCATCAAATCACGGACTAAACCCATTATTAGTTTATAGTTTAGATTCGGTATTTTTTCAATTTTACGTTTGTAATATTCAAATGGAAAATTTTTTAAAAGTGTTTAATTTAATACAAAACCATATATATTGTGATTTATTTAAATTACATCGTATTCTTTGTGATTATGTTGATAATAATATTCACGATAAAAAAATTAATGCTTTATTAAATTCTGGAAGTTATCCAATATACAAAGATTTAGAAAAATACAAAGTATATGATAGAGATATAGTAATATCTTTATTTGACAATAATATTTCTATTATAAAAGCTATTGAAGAATATTGTAGAAATGGAACAAATGACTTTAAGCAACATAAAGAATCAATTGAAAATGGTTTTCACTATGATAAATTATTACAAACTTTTCATTTCAATAATAGAGTAATTGAAGAACAAGTTAGTTTATTTTCTAACTTTATGAAATATAGTTGTAATTATCATGCTGAATTTTTACAAAAAATATATAAAAAAATATATGATTTGTATTATGAAATACCACCATTATTTACAATGGGTAATTTTCAAAAAAAAGGTTTAAAAATGAAAAATAATATAAATTCAGATGATAATGATAACGACACTATTTCATTAAATGAAGATGCTGATAAAGTCAGTGAGACTGATTTACCCGTAAATTACATAAATCATGACGATGCTAGCTCTCTTTTTGATGAAGATAGTGAAAATATGGCATTAATGCAAGAAGAACCTAATGAACTTTGTAGTGATTTACAAATAAATGATGAAATTCCATCTTATAATGAAAATGACGATGCAACAAGTGTTGTCAGTAGTGTTTCCGCTTCCAGTGAAAAAAAAAAGCGTGGGCGACCTAAAAAAAATAAAAATTGAATTTAAATTATATATTTCTATACAAATAAAATATATAATGAATACGACTAATTGTGAAGTAGTTCCTGAAATGAATAAATATAAAAAAAATGAATATGTTGGTTATTATTCAAAAAAACAATTTGAAATCATAAGTGAAAAACACGATAGACCATATATTTATTACAAAAATAAAGATAATAAAATAGTACAAATTACAGAAGTAAAACCAAAAAAGAATGGTAATTCATTATTTGATGACGCGTATTCTCTTGGCGCAATTGATGTTTTTATGCATGCGTCTCAAGAACCTATTCCTGAAGTAGCATATAATAAATTTAACACTTCTAATTCATGTTTTCAATAAATTAATGCTTATTTTAATTTAATAATTCTAATTCTTTTTTGGTTATTGTCTTATTTATATTATTTTACTCATGCAAAAATAATAAATATATTACTATATTTAATATACGAATGAATCATATTTTTAACATATTAAAATTTCATGAAGAAAAGGTTAAAATAAATAATAATTGTAATGTGATACTCATACCATCTAGAAGTGACATATATGATTTAGGTTTAAAGCATGATATATGGTATTCATTAGATGAATTAAATTTAATGCGCACTAATTATATCATTGAATTACATATAATAAGTCGACTTAAAAACGTTACTTTAAATGAGGCTCGAAAAATTTGGAAACAAAATAATTAAAATTATTTATATAACAGCTTTATCTATATAATTATTGAAGCTAAATTACCTTATTATCTTTATAGTATATATTATGGAAGGCACACGCATATTATTATTAATTATTTTAGGAGTTATTCAACTTATTATGGCATTTTTTACTATTCGTTTAATCGTCGCAAAAATGTCTAACAATGAACAAAATGTGTTTTATTTTAAAGAAAGACGTGATTATATATCACCTTTTTCATTAATATTAACTTTTTCAGTTTTAATAATCATATTTTTTCCAAAACAAGAAAAAATAGAATTTACTACCAATGAAATTAAATTATTATTTGGTGCTAGCACATTAGGTTTATTAAACAATATGATAAATTAAAATTTTATGTTAAATAAATTTTGTATACTTTTATTTTTTCTTGTTTGTTTTTTCTTGCCTATTTGATTTTTCTTACTTCGTTTATTCTTCGTTTTGTGTGTTTTTGATTTTTTATATTTTTCATCTGGACGATATTTTAAAAACCATTGTTCATATTCTCTTGATTTTGATTTTGTTCGTAATTGTTTATATTTTTCTGTCTTCATACGCCTAATTTCATCTAATGTATGAGGCTTTCCGTGACAATTAATACTAAAACGTTTTAAAACACCTTTTTGTGCTAACCTATTTTTTTGTTGTACATCAAATAAATATTTAGACATGCATAATATACGATTATCATCATAATATGGTTTTCCACTATACACAAATGCTAAATAAAAAGAAAGCATTGTATCTATTGTAGCAATTTTAACACTTTTACCCGCTATGGTAATTTTATTATAACTATGACAATTCATGGGCATATAAACCATTGCAATAGTATCTTTATTAACAACCACTTCATAATGAACAGGAACCAAAACAATAGATTCGTCTCCAATTTCGTCGTGTTTTTTGATGGTTACATTTTTTATACCTTCGTTTATTAAGCGTGATTTAATTTGATGTGCTGCTTTTTCAGGATCTTCTGCTAATATATCAAAATCTGGATGCTTTATAAATTTTTTTTGCACATTTTTTCCCATATATCGTGAATACAAATAACTAGCATATCCACCAAAAAAAATATATTCATGATCAATAATTGTATCTTTTGTTACATTATATATGTGTGAATAATTTTCTTTTCCTTCAAAAATGCGTTGAAAATTTTCAAAACTACATTTATCCGCTTTTAAAGGATAATTATTATTTAATAGTGTAAGACGTTTCAATACTTTTTCCCAACGCGTTACATCACCAAGTGGACGTGATAATTCTAAAAACATTAACATTCTTAAAAAATCAGGTGGACAATATAAGATATTGTCCATACTTACAGCATCTTTACGTAAACGTTTGAATATTGGTTTACTTATTTGTGTAACATCGGCCACAGGTATATAATTTACAAAAACTTTGTATGTACCAAAATGTATACCAGCAGAAGCAACTACTTCTGTAAAACCTTCTTTAAAGTATATATTCGCTAGTTCTTTCGCATCATCCAAAGCATTGTCAGAAAAAAAATCATAATCAGGTAACTCTTGATCATAGTTATAAAATTGATCCTTTTTTGGTAATATATTGTTAATTGCCGTTCCTCCGTAACAAATCAATTTTTTATTTTTCAAAAACATTTCTACAATGGATATAATTTCTTGCACACCAGGGCTACGCACTTTTTCAACTGCAGAACGTTTTTCAGCTGTATCAACAGCATTGCGTAATATTTCTAATTCACATTCGCTAAAAGACATTTTTGGATTACATATATTTTTCATAATAATATAGATTTAGATATTAAAATTATAATAATCAGCTTCAACATTTCGTGTAGCATAAGATAATTTGGGGTCTTGTTTTGTAGGTTCTGGTATTGTTACTTGTATATAACGTAATTTTTCTGGTTTCAAAACCAAGGCTCGATTATTGTCACTAAAGAATTTATCAATATACTCCATATTTGAATCTTTATTTTGGTAACACATACAAATAAATTGACAACCATAATTCATGTGAATCGCTGCTTTTACATTATTTGTAGATGAAGATAAATCTGGCATAGACAAGGTCATTTGTTTTTTATTATATTCTACTAATTCATTATGGTCAGGTGTGTATTCAACACCATAATTTCTTAAACCGCGCATGAACATAGAATTAGTTGCAATATTAATATATTCGAACAATTTAGTTTCTACATACATTTTATTACTTCTATCAGCTATAAATATAAACTTACCCATTAAATCTTTAATCGGCACTTTTCCTAAATTTTTCCCGTTATATTCGTTACTATATACTGGACTTAATATGCGATTAGAATCTAAATATGTTTTTATATATTTCGCCATTTTATCATAAATTACATTATTTTTACTTTTAATTCGCATATGAATAAATAATGGATCATTTTGTAGGAGAACTAGAACTAAAACCCATGCTATTTAATGTTTTTAATATATCAATAAATGGAATATAGTTATATGTTTGTTTAACATAATAATTATCAATGGATGAAGTAGAAACTATAGGTTCGTCATCTAATGAATATATTTCAAAATCAAAACATCTTACACCTTGCTTGATTACATTTTTTAGTGCACAAATATCAACAAAATTATTTTTGAAATTACCAATAGAACAACTATTATATGACGATTTTATATAAAAATCGCGCAATAAAAATTTCATTCCATAGTCACTATTTTGTAAAGAACTAATTGGTGGCGAGTTTGGATAAATATCTTCTAAAATATCACATTTAACTGGTCTCATTCTCGAAAGAGAATAAATATAAAATGTAAACATCAGTATAACAATAAATATAATTGCAAAAACAGCAGGCATGATTATTGCATTATTATTTAACATTTTAGTATATTGTTTCATATTGTCCATATTAATATAAAAGCATATTTTATTCCATGAAAAGTTTTATAATATTATTTGTAAACAATGCTAATTCTATTTCTTCTTCGTGTATTTCGTGAAATATTGTGATGTATTTACATAAGTATTTTATTAATTTATATTTTATTTCTTCGTCTATATTTACTTGTACCATTTTAACATAATTAAATATAGAATCTAAAATATCCATTACACTAAATCCATCATCGTATAAATTAAATAATATTTCAATACCTTCTTCTAGTTTATTTTCTTTTAAATATTGAAAATATAAATTCATTTTACTAAAGTTAACATGACTACAAATATCAAAAATAATTTTTTCATCTATATTTTTTTTTAACAAACGAAAACCCTCTAAATATTGAAGCATTAATTGTACATTATTATCACATATGGAAAGAAATGTTTCATGAGCATTATTTATAAATGTAATTTTTTCATTATTACATATTTTAATACATAAATCATTGATAAAACTTTTATCAAATTTAGGTAAAACAATATTTGTGAATCGTGATTGTATACTTTCAACTATTTTAAATATATCTGATGTGCTAATTATAAATTGCACACTATTTTCATAGCTATCAACAATACTTCTAAAAACTTGTTGACTTTGTTCATGAACCAAATCAAAATCGTCCATAATTACAATTTTTTTCTTTCCTTTAATTGTACAATATGTCTGACAAAAATTTTTTACATCATTACGATAATAGTGAATACCTTGTTCTTTTAACGGATTTACATATAAAATATTTTCATTTATATCTTTAATGTTGCTATTTTTAAAATATTCATTAATAATTACTTTTATTAATGTTGTCTTTCCTATACCATGATTTCCAGATATTAATAGTTTAATTTTATTAATATCAATGTACATTTGAAATATATTCGATAAATTTTCATCAAAATGGAATTCGTCCCATCGGGTAGGTTTATATTTCATTAGTAATGTTTCATTCATATTAATTATATTATGTAAAATAGCATTTAAGTTTTTCTTGTTTAATTTTAAATAATGGAAGCAAATAAAAATTATTATGAAATTCTTGGTTTATCAAATAGTGCTAGTCAAGATGAGATAAAAAAAACATTTAGAAAACTTTCACTACAATTCCATCCTGATAAAAATCCTAATAGTTTGGAAAAATTTAAAGAAATTAATGAAGCATATCAAACATTGGGAGATCCCAAAAAACGTTCACATTATGATATGTTATCATCCAACCCTTTTATGAATATAGGTGGTATTCATAATAATGGTTTTCAACATGCTAGTTTTCATAATATGGATGATATATTAAATGATGAACATATTAATGATATGTTACAACAAATGTTTGGTTCAATGGCTATGCCTGGACCACAATCTCAAACTAGAAGTAATCCATTTGCACCTTTTATGAACTCTTTTTTTAATATGCCACCACATCATATGTCTGCAAATGTAAAAAATAATGTAAAAAATGGATTTCAAACACGTAATCGTCAAGAAGATATTAAAGAAGAACCTATCGAAATAGAACATATTTTGAAAAATGTAAATATAACATTTAAACAATCATATGAAGGTATTAATTTACCTGTCAAAATAGAACGTTATATTTATAATAATAAACATAATAAAATTATTGAAAGCGAAACACTATATGTTGATATTCCCTGTGGTATTGATAATGATGAAATTATTGAAATAAAGAATAAAGGTCATAATTATCCAAAAAATGTTAGTTCTAATGTAAAAATTAAAATTAATATTGATAATGATGAAATTTTTCAACGGGATGGACTTAATATAAATTACTATAAAACGATTTCCTTAAAAGATGCTTTATGCGGTTTTACTTTTGAGTTACCATATATTAATGGTAAAACATATAATATCACAAATTCAAAAGGAAATATAATACAACCTAATTTTATTAAAGAAATCAATAATATGGGGTTTTCAAGAAATAATAATCGTGGTAAGTTATGTATTCATTTTCATATTATTTTCCCCGATTCATTTGATGAAAAGACATATGAAATATTAGAAAATATTTTGCATTAAATTTAAGAGTATTTCATTAGAAAAATTTTATTTTTTTTGTTATTAATATATAACAACAAATATGTATAGTGTACTTTTTGGAATATCTATTATGAAATCATTAAGACCATTTTTTAAAAAAAATGTGTTGAAAAGTGAAATTGATGAAGATGACTTTCTCTTTTTAAATACGTTTTTTATTAGCTTATTTGTTATTATATATTTTATTTATAATTTCACGAAAAAGAAAAAAGTAGATTTTAATAAATTCAAAAATATGAAACCTGTTGAGCTAGGTAGTATGATAGGTGTTTCACTTTTTACTGTTATTTCTACTATTCTTGTTTTACAAATGGACAAGGGATACCAGACTCCTTTTATTAATTCTATGTTAACTAAGGGATTTTCTACTATTTTTGTTATTGCTATAGGTATGATTATTTATAAAGAAAATTATAATATGTTACAAATTCTTGGTATTGCATTCATTTTAACAGGTACATATTTAATATCGAGTAAATAAAATTAGTTTTTTTACAAAATTGAAATTAATTGGAACAATATAATGCATCCATTATATATATGATGTATAGTTTTGAAAAATTTAGAAAATTGCATGAAGAACATATAAGATGCGATGATTTAAATATTTTGAATGAGTTTTATCATTGTATAATAAATGGTAATAAATATTCACAAATGATTGCATTTGTTTATCAGGATAAAAATAGTGTGTATTATAACATCATGTCCGATTTCATTGATATCATAGGTGAAAAATATGTGAATGATATTAACAATTTCAAATTATATAATTCAAGACCTTATCTCATTATTATACCTGAAAGCTGTAAAGGAAAAAATAAAAAATTAAATGAAAATATACGTAATTTATTATTTTATGAGCAACCTCTTCTATACAGAGGGTCATTTATTAAAGGTGTTTTTAATAATGATATTTTAGATAAAACACATATAATATACATATAATATACATTCACTTAAATAATTTGTTTTGTATGAAACAAATTATTTACAAATATATAATTTTAGTACCTAGTTTAAGAAATACGTTTTGTACTAATATCAGATGATACCAAATATATAGAGTTTTCAGTCATAATAATATATTCAGTTTCTATTTTGTAAATTTTACTATTGGACT
>Ga0257110_1000173_pt1 | contig 34047 bp, 25 predicted proteins | sample LP_taG_7_FD_190184 | JGI IMG/M metagenome (GOLD analysis project Ga0257110, IMG submission 190184) | Marine microbial communities from Northeast Subartic Pacific Ocean, Canada - LP_J_2015_P26_10m | ecosystem: Environmental > Aquatic > Marine > Oceanic | place: Canada: Northeast Subartic Pacific...
AGAACCAGAGCCTGAACCAGAACCAGAACCGGAAAATCCTCCTGAACCTGAACCTGAACCGGAACCTGAACCAGAACCAGAACCGGAACCAGAACCAGAACCAGAACCGGAACCAGAACCAGAACCAGAACCTGAACCAGAACCGGAACCCGAACCAGAACCGGAACCTGAACCAGACCCAGAACCGGAACCAGAACCAGAACCAGAACCGGAACCAGAACCAGAACCTGAACCTGAACCAGAACCGGAACCTGAACCAGAACCGGAACCTGAACCAGAACCTGAGCCAGAAAATCCGCCTGAACCTGAACCGGAACCTGAGCCAGAACCCGAAAATCCTCCTGAACCTGAACCTGAACCGGAACCAGAACCAGAACCAGAACCGGAACCGGAACCTGAAATCGCACCGTTTTTTTCAGAAACAAGTAAATTAATGCATATATCTCAATCTGGATTATTTGATGAAACAAATATAGTAGTCTATAATTCCTTTTCTTTAATAAACTTATTCGAAATAGAAGGGGTAAAAGAATGGGATCGTATTGGAATATATTCGGATAATGAGTTAAGAGGCATAGGAAAAGTAACTAAAACCGACTCAGGAATATTTTTGTGTAATATCAAAACGTATATTGAATTTATAAATTTGGATGAATTGAGTACATTAAAAATATTTAGAATTTCCGATGAAAATTGTTATTCTGGATATCTGATTACTTTAAGAATAAATAGAGAGATTTTATTATCAACAAGTAGACTTATAACTTGGGTAAGTATAACGGATCCATATGCAATAGTTGAAACATGTACTACTGTTACAGATATAACAACCGATACAAGTCATCACGAATGCTGTATTCAATAGTTATACTCTTTCAAGAACACTTGAAATGTAATCTTTCAATAAATAGTCTTTTAATAAATATTTTGCGAATTTTTGATGTTTTTCCCAATACAATGTATCTTTTTTGAAATGTATTAACCATTCAATATGCTTTTTAGTAAGTTCAAAGGTAAAATCAAATCCAGGTATTTTCCTTGTATGATCATATGCATTGAATAACTGTTCTGAATTAGATGGTATACATACCATTGGTAATCCCAATTGAAAATTTTCATAAACACTTTCGACTCCACATGAAGAAATGACTCCAATACACCGCTTTCTCATATCATGGAATGAATTACCCAATTCATTAAAATGAATATTATCGGATAAATACATCCGTTCTCTATTAGAGGGTAGATTTTCTAGAAATACATTAAATTCTATATTTGGAAAGGTTGAAAAAACTTTATAGAATGATATAGACGGTTCTATATTGAAATAACAAACAATAGACTTGTCTATTCCACTGGATATGTAATTGACATTCTTAATCAATGGTGGGATTGTAATAAGGTTTGGATTGTCAATACAATCGATGGCTATTTTATGTGCTCTGAAATGACTATTGTTTATCATATAGCTGGAAAACGGAACAAGTAATGTATCAAATTTGTCGAATCTGTTTTGAGATAATATATTCTCTTCATCCATATCAAAGTTTAAACGGTTTTGACTACTTATATTGAATACCGTTCTTGTATAATTAGAAAGAGTTTTGATTGGTAAGTGTAGATTTATTATGAATTCTGGAGATTTTGAAGTAATAAATTTAGTTACGGTAGTATAGTGGTAATAACTATATTCAACAATATACGATAATGTTTCACTTACCAAATGGTCGGTTGTTTGGTCGGATACGTATTTAGGTTCATCAAGATTTAAAATAGGAATGTTGTATTCTTTTGCAAATTTAGTTGCAAGAGACTTCTGTCTTCCAATTATTATTCCAATACAAACAAATGTATCTTTTAAATTCTCAATAATACTCTTCATTTGAGTTATATGACCGTTGCCATTCGATTCAACTAAAATAATGTATGTATTGTTATTTTTCCTAACGGAACTTATCATTTCTCTGGGAATATTGGGAACATTTATTAGATTATATACAAATCCATTCAAGATGGTGTTTACTAATACAAATTGTTTGTTTTCGATAAGAGATTTACAAGTATTAATTATTGTTTTAGATTTGAATAACTGGTTCATTACGAACAAAAATATTTTAATTAGATGATTTTATTCTCAAATTTGATTATATTAATGAAAATAAAACTATTTTTCTGTTTGTGAGACTATAATTTGAAGGATTTAATATTAATAAAAATAATTAATTGAAAAAAAATGAATTATTTAATTAAAAAAACACAATGGAGAGTGTATTGAATTTAATTAATATTGCGAAAAAAAGTCAATTTTTGTAAAAATACCCGAAAAATCATGGTATATCTATATATTTATTAATTGTAGAAATGTGTATATCATTTTTAATCATTTCTTCCGTTTAGTTTGCTTACCAGAAGATTTATTATTCTTGCGTCTTGTTTTAACAACTGTACCCTTCTTATTAATATCTTCTATTTTAGTTTTTTTAGAAGTAATTCCATAATCATGTGCGTCTAATAGGCTGTAGAACCATTTACAATCACTTTTTCCGATGATATCAATATATCTAAATAACATTTCAAGCTCAATCATTAATTCGGGAGCTTTGATTTCTTTAGTCTTAACTAATAACTGTCCTTTGTTCGACGGTTCTGTTACGTATCTTGGAAATTTGAACAAAGGGTTGACGTTCTTTGCTGGTTCTATTTGAATTAAGCTATTTATAAACCCAATTATTTTTTCTTTCTGTTGTTTCAGAACTCTCCATCCCTTTGGTCGAGTACTTGTTCTGCTATCCATTACATAAAGGCTTGTACTATCCTCGATAATATCAAGATACCCAAATAATGTTCTTTTAGGTGATTTTAGATTTATAGGATTTGGTCCCATTTTAATAATTTCGTTTTTTGAATTGATGATTTTATACGCTTCATCAACTGAGGTTATATCTATAAAGTTTTCATGTTCTTTATACCTATCGAGAGATTTGCTTAAAATTGGATTCGATAACTTATTTTCTCCGAAAAAAAGAAGTTTTCTCTCTTCAGAAGTAAGTCGATCTATTAAAACATCTGCCATAAGTTGATTTCTAATATCGGGTATTTTCGACCAAAATCCATCCCCATTAAAATTCGCTTTCTCTAATAGTTTTGAAAAGGAATTCTGAATGGTAATATCAATATCTATCCCATAGAATGTATTCGGTTCTGGTCTTTCGGGCCATTCAACTATATCAAGTGATACAGACTTATTGGATAGTCTTAGCGGTATTCCACTATTATCCCCGTTATATTCTGCGTATTCTGGAACAAAAATATAGTAGTTACCGATTAAGGATATTACTCCTTTCACTTCAAATTGATTTTGAATAACTCTTTCTGGAGAATTGACAATTATATCTAATGCGAAGTAGATACTTTCTTGATCAATTTGGTTATTCCACGTATTTATATGTTGAATAATATCATTTAGTGAATATTTATCATTGATTTTGAATAGTTCATCTATTTTTCGAATAGTCTCGAAAATATGCCATTTACTATGTAAGAGGGGTATATAAGTATCTGTATCAATATCTGTATCATTATTCATCATACAAGTCAAACATTCATTACTATATCCTTCATCAACAATCATTTTGTTTGTAAATTTGAATTTATTTCCTTTACTATCTACAATTTGATTTCCAAAAAATTTCGTGTAATCAAAGACATTAACATTTTTGAAAAATTTACAAGTTATACTATTTTCTTGTATCAATTTTCTAACTTGTTGCGTAGCAAAACGTTTTTTCATAGCGATTCTGTATAAATGCATGTCAACTGTTTCGACATCAACATTTTTAGGATATTCTGTGCTATGATAGTAAATAGTACAATTTCTGTTTTCTACGGGTAATTCAATATGTGAATTATTTCGAATAGCTCTACCAACCGCTTGTTCGATCTGACTAAAATGGAAGTGTGGTTCGAGTATATGAACTTGTCGTATCCATTTCAAATCTAATCCTTCGCCTCCCGCTCCAGAAGCTATAATTACTCTTATTTTTTGCCCGTTTTCGTTTCCTTTAGTTCTTGCAATATTTATAAGTTCTTGTTGTCTATTTGTAGATAATATTCTGGATGAAGTAATTACAATATATTTTCCGGGGTCTATATCATCCTTCTTCCTAGGAATTTTTAGATGATTAAATTTTGAATTTAATCCGTCATATTTTGAAAATCCTTTAGATTCCAATGCTAATATCATAGGAACTATTCCAGATGATACAAATTGTGAAAAAACAAATGCGACCCCATTGTCACCCATTTCAAGAATGTGATTAAGAATTGTATTGATTTTAGGAGCATATTCATCTAATTTATTGAGAACATTCGGTTCGATTGGAGTGTAAATACCCTGTTTTGTAATTTTAAAGTGTTTATTTAGACCAGAACCAGTATTAATATCATCATCGTCGCCTCCTTTTTTGTACCAACTAACATTGTTTAACTGTAACATTTGCATGTGAAAACTGTCTTTTGTTCCCGAATTGATACTATTTATTTTTGTATTGTTGATAATATCATAATGTTTTTTCGATATTTTTGATAAAGTAAGTTTGATGTTGGAGTCTTGTATATTTGTATCAGTAATCGGTTTATCTAAGAAACTGATTTTAGGAAATGTATTAGTGCCGTTGGGATCTTGCAATTTTAGAGGGAATGATTCCGGATCACCACTTCTGAGGAAACTAACTTTACCCTTTATTGCTCTAATAAATTGGTTTTTACCTTCTTCTCTGAAAGAGTAATCATCATTTTGATCGAAAATATCTCTTTCATTTAGTTCACCAATATTATCCCCATTTACTCTCATAAGGACATTAATCATCCAGACGATTTCCATTGGATTATCATACATTGGAGTTGCAGTTAAAAATACTATTTTAACATTTTCAGCATATTTACTTATCAAATCAATGGCATCATGACTAAGTTTTTCACCTTTATCCTTTTTATCTTTACTATCGAATTTAGAGCGTAAATGTTGCGCTTCATCTATAATAATAACCGAATTCGAGTATTTTTTATGTATTAGATTTGGTTTTTTATTGGTATTTTTATCAAGGTCTTTTCCAAATTTTTGGTGAGTCATAAAATGGTAATATTCGTTGATTTTTTGGTTTAGATTCTTTTGATTAATATCAGATGATTCAATCATATCATTGTATGTATTACCAGTACATTTGAAAGAACCATCTGGATTTGAAATAGTTCTATAAAATTCCTCTTTAATATTGTCGCTACAAAGTATAATAATTTTTTTTTTGTTTTTGATCAGTTCGTCTTTAAAATTTTCTGCGATTGAAATAGCTGTACAAGTCTTTCCGGTTCCCGTTTCATGATATACAAGCATTCCTTTATAGGGTGTTTTTGGATTTATATAATTCGCCAACCATTGTTGGTGTGGTAACAATTGAGTGTTCGTTCTATTGTCGGAAGATTCCCACCTATATTTCAAAAATTCCTTTTTATTACAAATATTGTTTTCAAAGTCCTCATTTTTTATAGGACTATAGTATCTTACCATTCTTAATATCTATAATATATTTTCTTATAAAAAAATATAAGTATTCACCAATGATTACCAACTTAATACGTATTGTACTATTTGTAATTATAGTGATAGCATTCATATGTTTTTCTGATTTTGATTTTTTGGTAAAAGAAAGTATGATGGTAGAGGAAATAGAAAATAAGGCATCTTATATTTCAAAGCTTCCTATAGACAAAAATTTCAATTCAGCAGAAAAACTGAAGAAATGGATTGAAGAACAAGGAGATATATCTCCTCGATCGACAAAGATTACTGATTTGTAAATTTACGCACCTGTAGAACCATAACCTCCAGATTGCCGAATTGTTGTATTAAGTTCATCTGATAATACGAATTTAATAGGTGATAAATCATACGAGCATAATTGAAATAAACGTTGACCTTGTTTTGCAGAATAGGCTTCATTCGAAATATTATCTACACATGCTGTGATTTCTCCTCTATAATCAAAGTCAATAATACCTGTTCCGTTAGATAGTCTTAGTGGTGTTTTCGAACCAGTAGAGCTTCGCGGATATAGTGTATACCCTCTTGTTATACCATCTGTAAATGATGGCATAGCGCAAATTCCCAATGGTATTTTAAATCCAATTGTTTTAGCGGGAATTGTAACATCATAGGGTAAGGGAAGATCCAACCCAGAATCAGATGTTGTAGTATTCATTTTAGATTCAAAATAACTCTTAATAAAGTTGAATTGTTCTGTGGAAGGTGAAGTACTGTTACATGGGCGAATACCGAGTTCTGGACCTGCGGGAATAAGCTGAATTTTTAGAAACATCGTATACTATATGAATTAACATATAGTTCTTATGTATATTTCATGAATAAGACCTAAACAAGGTGATACCTCTTTAACCTTGCTATTATAAAATAGATAAAAACTGGGCTATATATCATACAATATGTACCACAATTGAATGATGAAAATATCAAGCAAGTTGTGAGAGATTACTTATCTCAAGATGAAAATGTGAGAATGCAAACCATTGCAAAGTATGGAGATATCAGTACTTGGGATGTACAAAATGTGACGAATATGAATAAACTATTTGAAGACTTCCATGATTTTAATGAAGACATTTCAAATTGGAATGTGTCTAATGTGACAAATATGGAATCTATGTTTTTGAATGCAACAGCTTTCAATCACCCTCTTAACGAGGTATTATAAAATAGATAAGAAGTAGTCTATATATTATACAATATGGACAAATTGTTGAATAGAAGGGGACTGAGGAAGGGAAATGCACTTACAAAAACCAAAAACTTAATGTGCCCAAGATATGAGGATCCAGTAGGTGATGATATTGATGAAGTAGAACCACCTCTTGGCTGGAATGAATTAACAAAAAATGAAAAGTTAGATATCCTTGATTATGAAATGGATTTATATTGGAAAGAACTAAATGAACCAATTAACTGGTGGCGAATTAGTACATTAATTTTAGTATTTACAAATATGATAATATTATTTACATTGTAATAAGTCAATGATATTACTCACATGAATAAATTACCAGCATTATCTTTTTATTTCTCAATAGTTCATTTAATATTGATTCCGTATTTGAAAACAGCACTATGCTCCTTCCCAACCTGAAAAGTCCGAATCAACCGCTTGGCATTTATCTTCTTTCCAACCACAAAGTGTAACATCTTTTCTCAAGAATTTTATGAATTCTTTATTATCGTTTCGACCATATTTTTTAGCAGTAGGAAGAGATGTTTCTCCGGAAGTACCATAGAGATCTTTGGTAACTATAAATCTACCGTCCTTACAGCGATCCGATGGTACACCTTCACAATCACTCTTTGCGGAATCCTCGTCCTTATCGCAACCATAACATTTATATGGCCACTTATCTCCACCCCATGTATCTTGAGGTGGTTCCGGTTCAGGCTCAGGAGCCGGTTCTGGCTCAGGTTCTGGCTCAGGCTCAGGTTCTGGCTCAGGTTCTGGCTCAGGTTCGGGTGGAGCAGCAAGTTTAGGTACCACTGCCGGTATCGCACATTGTGCCGCCATTTCTTCTAAATTAGTTTTTTTAAGAAAAGCCATTGATCCTGGTGGCCAGAGTACTGAACATATTTCACTTTTTCCATCGGGTGTGCGAAGATCTAGTTTAAATCTAAAATATATATCATCACCACCGGTTTCGTCATAGGCATGTGTTGGTACTTTAAAATCTAGTGTTTTGATATTTCCTTTTTCAATTTGGATTGTATTATCAGTAACTCCCCATAACATGACGCTTTGCCAACCCTTAGGTACAGTACCGTTTGGTCGTACAGGTGGTTCATGTACATGAGCTGTTAAAATACCGTCATATATTGATTTAAATTTTAATGTACCAATTTGGGGAGATGTATTTGAGAATTCTATGAATTCTAAACATGGTGTATAAGGTGGAGCAGTTGTGGGTGCTGCAGTTGGAGTACATAAATTATTATCAGTTAATTTAGGTGTATATTTTGGTTGCGGAATCGATAATGATGACAATATTTCTTCTAAAGTAATAAGACCATTCTGATTTAAATCATATTTAGAAAAGAAACGTTCTACAAGTTCTGTAATACCACTTTCATTCATACATGTATCTGCACCAATTGAAAAATTTTCACCAATTACTTTAGCATCCCACGAACTTCCATTTAGAATAATTTCTCTATATAAAAGAGTTAATTCCTCCTTATCAATAGTACTATTCGTATTTTTATCTAACTCATTCTTGAAAAAATCTTTAATTAGTTTAAATTCTGCCATATATTCTTTGAGAATATCAACTGCTTTTAATATTTCCTCTTTTAGATGACTATCCGTTTTGAATAAGTCATCTCTCATAACATCAACTATAAGCGAGAAATGTAACGAATACATGGTTTTGTTTGGAAAATCATCGGTATCGCCTGAGAAAACAAAAAACTTACTACAATCTTCAAGTTGTTTAAGTGAATCATCTTTTAAAGTAACATATTCCTCCGAGATACCACCTTGAGTTAATTCTTGTTCATAACAATATTTAACATTACCGCTTACAGAAACAATTGAAGCTTTTTCTAAAAGTTTTTTATTTGTACTATCTAATAAGAGAACAATATCTGCGATAGATTTGAACACATCGTGATCTGATGATAATCCAGATATATCCGATACAGCCCACGATGTATCGTTTGGACGAAACACATATCCAATATTATCACCTTCGCCACTATTACCAGTTAAATCGGTTATAGTGATATCACTTGGGTCGGATATATTATATTTTTTACATTGACCAGAAGAGTATTGCCATGCATTACACGATAGATCGTTTGAACAAATAGAATTACATCCTTGATATGAAGCTGCCCCTTCATTCCCTCGATTATTACCACCAGATATATTTCCTCTTGTATTATTTTGTGTTTCGACACCATCTTTATATCCGAATGGACGGGTATAAATTAGGAAAAATAAGGCAAAATTTAAAAACTTTTCTTTATTTTCTTCAAAAGTAGCAATTCCCACAGAGTAGGATAATGATTCATTTTTTGTAATATACCGATTATACTTAATTTTACTATCGGTAACAAAACTGATTTTTATAAAATAATTGATCATAAATGCTAATGTTATTATAGCAATAATAAGTAGTAACATTGTATTATTATTAGATTTTATAAAAAAATTATATATTCATTTTACAATTTTGAATATTTATGCTTCGACCGAAGAATCCACGTCACTTCCTCTGACTGGTTGGTTATCACATAAATCAGCTGGTTGACAAGGACCGTTCGCTTTGAGTGTGTCTTTGTCATCCCCAACATTGTCTTTTAACCAATCCCGCATTCCTCGCCCATCTTTTTCAGGGTCAACACCGCTTTTATCCAGATTCCATTTACATCCACGTTGTGTTAGTCCATTTTCACTGACTTCTCTCATATTCTCACATGCAAATTTTGCACCTCCATATCCGTCATTCAGCGCTTCATCCCCACCCTTCAACCCGAAGCGGGTTCTGTGAAGCGCTGCGGTCGAATTTACGGATCCACATTCCATCGAGATACCTTTTCCTGACTCTATTGAATTCGCTTTTCCTCCCAACCAATCTCTAAGACGTTCGGTATTGCGAACCTTACATTTTGTATCACCACTTCCGCCCGATGAGGAGGAAGAACCAGAACCAGCGCCCGAACCAGAACCAGAACCAGCGCCCGAACCAGAACCAGAACCAGAACCAGAACCAGAACCAGAACCAGAACCAGAACCAGAACCAGCGCCCGAACCAGAGCCGGAACCAGAACCTGAACCAGAACCAGAACCAGAACCTGAACCAGAACCAGAACCTGAACCAGAACCAGAACCGGAACTTGAACCAGAACCAGAACCAGAACCTGAACCTGAACCTGAACCTGAACCAGAACTAGAACCAGAGCCTGAACAAACTTGTGTTATATATATTGGTGTTGGAATCACTGTTGATGATAATATTTCTTGTAGAGTAACATGACCATTTCTATTTAAATCATATTTAGCAAAGAATTTTTCAACAAGATTGCGAATACCATTTTCATTAACACAATCACCAGGATTAATTGATAATTCAGAATCAATTATATCTGCAGACCACGATTGTCCAGTGCTAGTGATTTCTCTATATAAATCTGTTAATTCTTGTCGGTCTACCGTACTATCACTATTTTTATCTAACTCATTATTGAAAAAATCTTTAACAATATTGTATTCTGCACTGAAGGTTTTAAGTTCATCAACAGCTTGTAATATTGCGTTTTTAAGGTGACTATTTGTGTTGTATAAATTATCCCTCATCGTATCTACTAATATTGCGAAGTACAATGAAAATTCCGTTTTATTTGGATAGTCCTTACTATCACCGGTAAAAATAAAGAATTTTGCGACATTCTCAAGCTTTTTCAGTGCCGAGTCTCTTTCTGTAACATATCCGTCTGATACCCCCCCTATTGTTACTTCTGTTTCATAACAATATTTAACACTAGCACTTGTAGAAACGGTTGAAGCTCTTCGTAAAAGGGCAGAATCTGTACAATTTAATTGGAGAACAGTATTCGCAATAGCTTTGAAAACATCGTGGCTAGTGGGTAATCCAGATACGTCCGATACAGCCCATGATGTATCAGAACTAGGACGAAATATGTATCCGATACTATTTCCTTGACCACTAGTACCATTAAGGTCCGTTATGTTAATATGACCTTCATCAGATATAGTATATTTTTTACATTCACCTTCAGAGTATTGCCATGCATTACACATTGGGTCATTTATACAAATTGTATTACACCCTTGCGATGAACCTGCCCCTGTTTTTCCTCTGTCTGCACCACCAGATATAGTTCCCCGTGTATTAGATAATGTTTCCATACCACTTTTATAAACATACGGTCTTTTAGACATGAGAAAAAAATGAGAAAAACTAAAAAAAAGTGCCCTATTTTCTTCATAAGTTGCCATTGTAACTGATGTATGGACGTCTTCATTTGAAGTTTTTTTATCTTCTTGTTTTTGGGGCAAGTTAATAGTTAGTTTTATAAAATATCTTGCGAAAAGAACTAATGCTATAATTGCTACAATTAATAACCACATAACTAGTAATTATATATAAATTGTAGTCAATCACTATCCGATTGAGTATCCGATTGAGTATCCGATTCAGTATTACTGCACGATTTTTTTTTAGGTTGAGGAATTTCTTTAGACGCTAATAGTTCTTGTAAACTTACGTGACCATCATTATTTATGTCATATTTAGAAAAGAATAAAGAAACTAATTGTATAATATTATTTGTATTAAGACACGTATCATTGCTTACGAATTCATCGCTAATAAATTCGTTATTTATATTTTGACCAGTTTCAGTTGCATTTCTATATACTTCTACCAATTCATCTTTTGTGATGCTATTACTATTATCTGTATCGAGAGTTGTTTGAAAATAAGTTTTAAGTAAAGAGTAGTCTTCATAAAATGGTATTAATTCTCTTGAAGCATCTGATGTGGCAGTTTTACGATCACTATCGTCATCAAATAAGTAATTTTCAAGTGATAAAAATATCTTAGCTGCGAATAAGGAGAATTCAGTCTTGTTGGGGAAAGAACCTGTATCACCCGAGTAAATAAAGAATTCGAGACAACTTTCTAATTGTTTCATTGCTTCATCCATTACACGAGAATACTCTTCTGGTAAGCGACCATCTTTAGTCAATTCCTTTTCAAAACAATATTTGACATTGGAATTAACAAGAACATTTAATGCTCTTTTCTTAAGTTCAGCATCTTTACAGTTTAGTTTAATAACAAAATTTGCAACACTTTGGAAAGTCTCTTTATCTTGTGGTAATCCAGATAAATCATCTACAGCCCAAGAATCTTCTGGACGGAATATATATCCGATTTCATCACCATTATCAAAGGATCTTTCGATTTCACCTTCTTCATTTACATTAAATTTTTTACAAAGTCCATCAACCGATTCAAATTTCCATGCATTACATGATTTGTCATTATTACATATCGCTATACATCCCTCGGGACCTTCCGCATCTTGACCTCCTCTTGAAGCACCAGTTATATTACCTGTGTCACCACGTGTTAGATCGACGTCATCAACGAGACCATATGGGCGTTTATATAGTAGAAAGAATTCTGCAAAATTGAAGAATTCATATCTTTTTACAGCGTATAATGCCAGATCCGATGACGGAGGGGGGACTTCTTGCGATTTCATGAATACTCTTTTTCGCATTTTACGTCGCCTGTTTGGTTTATTTATTTTTAGCTTAACAAAATAACTTGCAAAAAATATAAGAGATATCAGTGCGATGATTGTTAACAACATTACTTAAAATAAGATTATATTTTTATGATAAGTACATATCTTTAAATACTTCAATAGAATATACAGGTACACCAAGTGATACTGCTTTTTTCATTTTTGTAGATGATTGATTTGTATCTTTTGTAATAACTGCAAAAGTGTTGGAAGATACTGAGGAACCAATTTCTCCACCTTTTTCCTGAATAAGTTGTTCGATTTCCTTATCTTTACCACCTGTAAATACAATCGATTTCCCAGAAAGTGTACCTTCCGTTTTCTTTCTATCTATAACATTATTGGATTGAAGGTTGGAAATATCATATTTGAGATTGATATTATCTGCAAAAAGTTTGAATTTTTCTAATCCTTCCGAAAATTGAGTTGATGTTTTAACTGAGAAACTGGGAACTTTTTTAATAACCTCTATCATTTCGCTTTCGGTAATATCGCGACTTAGTATATCTGGATACATTTTAAAGATTTCTATAATACGTTTTTCACCAATTCCTCGACCAAATGTTCCAGAAAGACCCATTAATTTTTCAATAGAAACTCTACCAAAATTATTGTTCTGTAAGTCTTGTAAGCCAACGTATATTTTGTTTGCAGATTTCTCTTTAAAACCATCAATATTCATAATATCCTCTTTAGTCATTTTCAAAATATCGGGAATTGTTTTAAATCCGCCTTTTCCAAATTTCTTAATATTTCCAAGTCCAAGACCATCGACACTTACGCCTCCGAAGAATGCCAGAGCTAGACGCTCACGTGATTCATCATTCTTCTGCACAATAATATCAACATTCGTAGCAGTCCATTCATATTTTCCTTCTGGCATTGCCGCAATTTGGGCAGGTTGTATTACACGTTCTATATAGGGAATCACATCACCCCTGCGTACAACTTCAATAATTGCACCAGGTCCTATCATATTGGATAGGATAAAACGTCCATTTTGCCCAGAAATATTTTTAACTGTAACACCACCAATATGGATAGGTTCAATTTGAACAATAGGTTTTTTTAAACCATGTTTACTAGTATTCCATGTAACTCCGGTCACAACAGATTCCTTCGTTTGATCAGACAAGACCATTTTGAATGCAACAGAATGTTTAGGATTGCTTTCTTTTCTTGTAAATATTTCATTTTGACTGATAATTATACCATCAATAGAATAATTATCACCTTTTCTCCATTTTATAAGAGTAAAGCTTGCCATTTCAATACTCATTACTTTACTTATTTCGTGATGTACTACTTCAAAATTATTTTTTTCAGCAAACTTCATTTGATCATATGAAGATAATACAGGTGAAATAACTTCATATGCAACAAAATGTAAATATTTCATTGCCTCTTTTTTAATTGTTTTAGTAGTTACCAAACCACTTACCATATTCCTCGCATTAGCCTTTTCTTTCGAAAAGTTTTTATCAAAATCTGAATCTGAAATTATGAGTTCTCCACGAACAACAATATTTTCCCCATTATTTGCAGGTATTGTTGATATGTAAGGAATCAAATGGCTAATATCTTGTCCTACAGATCCATTTCCACGTGTGTAGAGTTTTCTATAATCAGGCGTTTGTACATACATTGCACTCACCCCGTCCAACTTTGCACTAATTACATATGGTCCTTTGTAAGTATTCAGCCATTTATCAAGAGATTCTGGCTTCACTTTGTCCATAGACGGCATGAAATAAGGTAACGTAACTTTGTGACGAGACTTAATTGGAGCACCAATTTCCTTTAATATTGGATGATCTGGAGCAACAGATTCAACATGATCTCTTAAAATGTCAAACTGCGAATCTGTCATTATAGGACTCGAGTTATAATAAGCATCGCTTGCTTGTCGGATTAGCTTAACAATATATCCAAGATCCATATTCTTGTAGTTTTCATCAAACTGATTTCCATCATATTTAATTTTTTTTACCATCTTCCTTTTTAATGATATATCTGATTTATTTTCTTTAAATACTTTATTCGTAACATCATTTTGTCCCTTTAGCACAACTGATGCTCCACTCTTTCTTTCATTCGGACTTTTGTATTCTTGTCCAAGAAAGTCAAAGATGTGTTCTTCTGTTTTGAAGGTTACATCTTTTGGATGTGGTTTAAAGCCATGTTCATTCAATGAATGTCCCATGCTTAAAGCATGTTTACGCATCACAACATTGAATGCCATAGATCCAGTAAAGTACAGAATTGCGAATGGATATTCATTTGGAGGAGAATATAAGAAATCAATTCTTCTCGGAATACTGTTATCTTCACCAAGTGTTCCAATTGTTAGACTTTTCTTTTGTCCTTTACTTAAATATACCAGAATCATGTTCGCAGAATCGACTTTTTCAAGAAATAAACTAAAACTTTTCGGTTCATCACTCGTAAATATAATGTCAATATCGCCAGATGATAATGCTTCTCGTCTATAACTTCCAACAATTTCTGCCTTTGCTGAAATATCTTCTTTCTTTAGATCTTTGATAATATCTTGTATTTTGATATTATATTCTTCAATTTCAGTTCTTGGTATTCTTTTTTGAATATCTTCAAAATATTTTAGACCTTTTTTCTGTGTATCGTTTAATAGCCCTTGTTTTGACCTTAATTCTTCAATCGACGACACTTGTCCAGATAATTCAACTGCCTTTTTTGGTCCAACACCATATATTTTACATAGTTGATGTAAGACATTCGATTTTTCCCTTTCAATAGCATTAATTTTACCAGTTTCAACCAAACTTTTTAGTTTCTCAAATATCGTTTTTCCAATACCTTTTTCATCTTTTAGCTGATCTACACTATATATTGGTTGTGACATGGATAAGATCGTATCGGATGCGGTCTTGTAGGCTCTAGCACGAAAAACTTCACCTCTATTCTTTGCAATAGTTTCAAGTTCATGTAAAGCATCTACGAAATCAGAATCCCATACCTTTTCTGATGCCATTATTATAACATATATCTATTCACTCATCTTATAACCGCAAATCATTTTTATCCTCTAATGTAAAAACATATGCATATGTTTTATATAAGGAAATGCAGCATCATGCCTATGATGTGCCCCATGGCAATTCGCACATAAAGCTGCAAAATTATATAAAGTGTTATTGTGTCTATTATGATCAACATGATGGAATTCATGCGGTACCATTCTTCTGAACTTCTGATTGCACATCAGGCATCTATTTTTTTGTATATCTAATATGATCGGAATGGCAGTTCTTTTGCTTATTTGTCTGTTTATAATAATATTACAATTAATTGTATATTTTTCAAGTCTTAAACAACTTATAATTGAAAAAATTGAAAAAAACCTCATAAAGCCTTATTCATTATAATATTATAAAAAAAACTCTTAAACATTTAGATAAATAGAATATTTATAGCCCAATAACAAACATCCAATTGCCGCATTATCATATTCGCCACCTAATAATTCTGCTACTCCAATTCCAACAGATAATATAAGTGATTTATTTAAAGCATATGCCGTTAGTATAACCATTGCGGTTCCTTGTACAGTTTTGTCTCTCCATAAAATTATCTTATTTGTCATAATTGTTGTTCTACCAACCATCGCAGCAGATGGATCGGATATAAAAAAAGGTAATGCTTTATTGTACATTTCCCAATTCGTAGACTCTTCGTTTCCATTTACACTTAAAATTGCCCATAATAAAAGGAACATTAACCAACACACCACACCCTTATCCTTTATCAAACTGGTCCCCTTTTTTTTCTCTATACCTAAAGTTAGACGAGGTAATAATATTCGTAACGTAGTCTTGACACTAATCACAATATAAGCTACTGTTATAGGATTAATTGATAATGCTAAACAGCCCACACACATGTGAACCAATTTTCTGCAAAATACACTCCATATATTCGGATTTATCTGGTTAATTGAAGGATTTTTAGTAAAAATTATCTTTCCTATTACACATAAACCAATGAATGCATGTATAAGTGTTATGTTATCAACATAAAGTATTAAATTCCAAAACCAATAAAACCACAATATTCCTATCATAAATTCTCTTTTCTCACATATACAGTCAATTCTATGTAAACCATATGCACTGATTGCACTTATTAATGCAACCTGACATGCGAACATCTGTGGACATACAACTCTAAAATATAATCCAAATACCCAAAATACAGTTATACATCTCTTTAAAATGGTCTGAGTCTCTGTTTTTTCAAGTAGAATTGGTAATGTAACTATACCTGCTGCTATATCTTCATTCACATCAGTTATATCTAACAGTATTTCTCGAATTAACACTAAAAATGAGAAAGGAAGTGATACAGTTAAAGCTGTTATAAAATTCCCATTTTTATCTTCAGATACTTTATCGAGTTGATGTTCTATGAAAATGTGTATGGGAATAAAACACATATATGCAACCGTGGATAAATTCTTTATTAACGGTTTTGGTTTCAAAAATGGAGTATAAATACTAACTGTACAAAGTGTGGTTATTCCACCCAATAAGTAGTATATAGATGAACTTATTACAGCCAAATAGACATTAATTACAATATACAAACTCCCAAACGTCTTTGATATATTTTTTAGCTCCTGTTTTGAAAAACCAATCTTCTCAGGTCTATATTTTGAGTCAGTTTCGTAGTCATAATAATTGTTTATTAACATTCCATACATATATCCAACTACTGATAAACACATGTAAACTACATCAGAAAAGTCCAGTATAGACCAATATGTTATACATAATGGTAAAAAAATTACTCCAATATATGGCAATCCTGATATTCGACTTGATATCGCAAATTTATGTAGATTTTCTTTAACTCTCATAACTTTCGAAACCATTATTGTTAATTAAATTGTTATAGTTCTTAAGCCTTAGTTCAAATACATTATTTTTAAAATATAATTATTTTTCCCACTTTAATGTATTGACCAATTAAATATCCAAAAGAATTCATAAAAATATCAGACCATTTTCCATAATACCACCATTTGTCTGAATGAAAGATAATTTCTGATTGTCTTCGACAGTTACCAAAACCATATATAAAGTTGGGTTTATATTGACAAGAATAAACTTCAAATAACTTCCAAATAATACCATAGATAAGGGCTAGAACAAATAAATAAGGGGAGGTATAACCAATCAACATAAAAAAAAATAGATGTGTAAGAGACCATCCATCGAGTATGCTTATAATAGGTGTTTCTAAAGGATCAGCAAATTTAGGATTTATACAAAGAAATCTTGAGTACCAAAATATGACTAAAATACATGTTATAAATGGTAAGGTAAATCGGAATATGTTCATATTAATATTCACTATATTTAGATTTTAAAGGTATTGAGTCGGGGAGTATTTGCGTAACCATTGTATATACAAAAGTATTTGAATCATAATCAAATATTACATCTTCATTATCATCATTCAGGTGAAGTTTGGAACAAAAATCATTTGGTTTATAACATCCACATAATCGAAGAGGCTGATTATTGTTATAAACTCTCCAATCTACATATGGTTTTGCGGAATGTTTTAAGTATTTACTAAGTATTTTACGTTCTTCCGGACTAATAGAATATTCTGGGAAAATAATATGCCAAGATTTTTTATTAAATCTATGTGCTGAAAGTATAATCCGTTTTTTGGGATAAATATTATACAACAACTTTAAAATACAATATAGATGTTGTAAAACATCTGTCAAATCAAGAGAATAGTTTTGATATTCTATATCAAAATATAATTTACTATTATGTTCGATTATTTCATAAAAGCATCTTATTTTTTGAGGGGTTGTTTGGATATAGTCATATAATTCGGATGGATTTTCAAATACTGTACTTGTTTGTGAATTAGAATTTGTTTCATTTTTTGAAATAACGACACCTTTCGTATTATATAGACGTTGTCTTTCAGATATAGCACGTTGTCTTTGGTTTTTACCTCTAAACCAAAGTTTATCCTTCCAATAAAAAGATAACATATCAGATCTTTCATTTTCAACAAATTCCATAATATGGTCTTTGATAATTCTATTTATCGAATTTACTTAATTGTTGGAGAATATGTTATTGTAGGTCTATATGTTGGAGAATATGTTTGTAAAACAGATGGTTCTTTTGTTGGTTTATCAGTAGGAAAATAAGAGGGACGATATGTGGGTTTAAGTGAAGACATATATGTTGGTTTATCAGTAGGAAAATAAGAGGGACGATATGTGGGTTTAAGTGAAGGCATATAGGTTGGTTTTGGTACAGGTCTGGATGATGGAACATATGTCGGGTTTAGACTGGGGTTATAAGTGCGCACAAAAGTAGGATAATCCGTCGGTTGATATGTTGGGGATGATGATGGAGAACATGTTGGTCCATTTTCAAACAATCCTTGACAAGTTGGTAATTGAGAACTGGTTGGTGTATAGCTGGGTGTTTCAGTTGGTTTATGCGTAGGTTCATGAGTAGGATGATAAATCAAGTCATGCCCCGCGTTTACAAATTTTGCTTTGAAATTTACTAGAAAGAATAGAAACTGTAAGAATCTCATTATAAATAATAAAAATAATTAACTTAAATCATTTTTTTCGCAAGGTTAAGTTTGAAAATTTCAAATTTATTAGATATTATATTTTTGGACACATACGGTTGGTTTATTTGTCCTTGTTTTAAAAGCAGCTGGGTCCCACTCTCTATCGTGTTCTGAGTTTGGTACTACCGGTCCTGTATAATTTTTATTATTATAGTTCCAAATTCTCTGACTGCCTAATTTAAATGGAGGATGAGTTGTAGCTTTATACCAAAATACTTGATCTTCTAAGCGATTACTTTTGGCATTATTGTTAATAACAATACATTCATAATTTTCAGTACATTGATCCATAACAGCACAAAACACGTCGAAACAGGGAAACATTCCTGCATAGCAATCATAAAGACGTTTACGATTTTGGACGATATTTTCTCTTAGAATAAATACATAATCGATATTTGTTCTTAAATTTGGAGGAATCCCAAGAGCATATTGCATTGTAATGATAAAGAACATTTTGAAATGTCTTCCATTCATAAACAAAGAACGTACATATTTTGATTTTGTCCATGAATTATCATACAAACAATCATCAAGTATAAGAAAAGCATTTGGATCAATATTATGTCCACCAATTTGTTTCTTTCTATGTAATAATTTTTCTTGTCTCATTATAATACGTTGTATGATGTCTTCACTATATTCATTATGAATAAATATTGGAGGAACCATATTACCATAAAAACAATTTACGGCTTCTGTTGCAGATATAACTGTTCCTACGGGGATTTTCTGGTGATACCATAGAAGATCTTTACATAAGAATGATTTGCCTGTATCTCTTTTGCCTATCATAACCACTACTTTATCTGCGGCAATAGAAGACATATCAAACTTCTTTAATTGTAGTCTCATATGTCAAGTACAATACATAATAATAACATAGTAATGAACGGATGAAAAAAATGATATGTAAATTGACTGTAAGCATATTAAGATATAAGAATAGCATGAACGGAGGAGAAAGTTTAAGAATTAATTCTCGAAATATATTGGGTGAAATTATCAATGATAATAGTATCACTGTTAATTTAGAGCGTGGTATATATAATTATACGATTTGGCGTTCTATGGCTCGTCACCAACCGTGTATGTGGGAATGTCCTCCTTTTACAAATACATATAAAAATAAATTAAAACAGGTTTGTGCAAATCTAATTCCAAAGTCCTATGTTGGCAACACGTCCCTAATCAAACGTCTTAAAAATAATGAATTCAACCCACATGAAGTTGCTTTTGCCTCTCCGTGTGATCTTTTTCCAGAAAGATGGGACAAAATTATAGAGGAAAAAAAGAAACGTGATGCAGCAGTATCTGAAATAGACAGTAGTATTGCCACAGAGCAGTTTAAATGTGCTAAGTGTGGCGGTAACAAAACAACGTATTACACAATGCAAACAAGATCAAGTGATGAATCAGAAACAATCTTTATTACTTGTCTTGGATGTGGTCGAAAATGGAGGAAGTAAATCTAATCATAAATCATATGTCTCATGAACAAGATCTAAATATAGTAATCAAAGATTTGATTAATGACTATATTAAACCAGAGTATCCAATATATAGAGTCAGATATGTACATACATATATACAAGAAACGGATGATTTAGTTGACACGACTCGCCCTTACTATCCCCACACTATACGTTCAAGAGTAGTTTCAAGATTAATGGAATGTAAAAAATGTACAGATGACACCCTTTTTTCTTTATCCGAAAATTGTCCACATGGATTTAGAAAGATGTGTATTCATAATACAAGTCATTGTATTTTTCCGTCTACAATTGAAGAATTTAATACAAATAAAATTGTTAGAGACTACAAAGATGATATCGACCACATAACCATTATTAATATAGAAAGAATCGCCTAAACACTGATATACATTCTACACGATTCACTCTGTACGAGAAAAGGGAGATGAATGGAAACAATATCTTAAAAATAACGCGACTAGGTTCGCATTTTAAACAAAAGTAAAATTCGTAATCTTTGTTTTATATAATTGAAAAGGGGGAATTTCTTCTAACACGTTACCAATTATGTTCAATACTATGGGAAATAAAAGGCTATTGCTAAAACTATATGACAAAGATACGGAAAAACCGGTCATAAAATTTAATAATAAAAATTCATGGTTTCTAAATTCATTACCATTATTTTCCTCTAAAATTGTATCCAAGTCGGTATTATGAAAGGCTATAAGCCATGCATTAGATAAATTTTTAAAATTTTGTGTATCCCTTTCTGTATTTTCTATATATTTTTCAGTAACTTTAGTAAGAGCATCATTATTATTATTTTTATTTTTCTCAAAAAAATTTGATTTGAAAATTCGAATATGAATCTCATCCGATAAAACAGACTCCTTAATGGCATGTATTTCATCGTATGATGTTTTGGGTGGACGAATCCATATAAAAGACAATGCTTCTGCGATAGTAGACATAAATCCAAGTATTACCGCGGTTTCAAGTATGACTGGTAGGTTATTTTGTTTTATCATCAAACTATCTAAAGACTCCAAACCAAGTAAAAAATAGTATATTTTATTTTGTAAATAAAATTGGACAAATGCTACTTTTGGAAAAGATGAAATCATACGTAAAATAGTCGACAATATTATATGATTAATACCCATCTCTTTTCGAACCATATAGGATGCAGGTGCTTTTGTATAATTGCTGAGAATTCCATCAACTATAGAGTGTTCTAAAGAACCAGCGAAAAGACTTCCACTGGATTCATCCCACATTATGTTTTTAATATAAGAAGATATCAAAAACATCATACCACTTCCATATAACACTAAAGACATTTCTGGCATATGAAGATGCTGTTTATTATTCATCCAGGCATCTTCTAAGACAATAGGGTTATTAAAAAATAATTCCCACAATTTATATTGTAATCCAACCCATATTAACAACGTAGTTTTCTCCAAACCTACTCTAAATACACCATCAAATACACCCATTGATGTTGTATGAAGAGACTTTGATATAATATAATCTAATTTGTTAATTATTCGTTCATCCGAATCATTTATTACCTTTATACTCATTATTCGGTCTTTGCTTTTTATTTCTATTGTTCTGGGTGTGTTTCTGGGTATACCTCTAATCCATTTCCCATTTTCGAATATAAATCCAAGTCTTTGTACTTGCTCATTGTCTTTTAATTTATATGACAATGTTTCATTGTTGAGTAATTTAGGATTAAATCTTATTTTTCTTTTAGGAAGTTCAAATAATAGTGTTTCATTTACAAATTCAGATGCCGCATCATCTTTCCATAATTGTATAGTATTTTCATCTACATCTGGAGTTCTCCCATATATTACAGGTTTGTTTTCATTGAGAGTATTTCTTTTCCATTTCGTGTCATTTTTATCGTAATAAAAACCGATGGATTTTAATTTTATTAACGTATCTTCATCAAGTGTATGTGGCGATTTATTAATTTTATTCTTAATTCTTAATTTTTTTAATTTATTCGTCATGCGGGTTCCATCTGGAATTTTAAACCCGATTGTTATATTTAAGATATAAAATGTTAAGTATTTGATATGCTTTCCAAGAATCATTATTAACATAACAATTAAATTTATGCGAATAATGATGTAATATTCAAAGATAAAAATCTAAAAGTTAGGATTTGACATAAGTGATTATAGTTATGAATATATACCTCCAAAAATGAATGAAATGCATGGAAGAATTAGTATTATTTGTTGGGGGATTTTACAATCAAAATAAATAGTATTAAAATTAATGAAAATAGCGCTTGGTTTTTTTGGTATAACAAGAAGCCTGAAATTTACAATTGAATCAATAAGAGAGAATGTTATAAATCCTTTAAAGAAATTAGGATATGATGTAAAAATCTTTATACATACTTACAAATTAGATACTTATAAAAATATCCGAACAAAGGAAGAATCAGACAATATCGATAATGATGAGTATAAATTACTTAATCCAGACGAATTTATAATAGATAATCAGGATGAAGTAAAAGACAAATTGAATATGCAACAATACAGAGCACATCCCGATCCTTGGAATACAAAATACAATTCCGTAGATAATTTTATACTTGGTCAATATTCAAAACTTAGATTAACAGAATTGATTAAAAATACGAAAGATGAATTTGAATATATTCTATTTTTGAGACCAGATGTCAAATATCTAAATAAAATAACCAAATTATTCTTGGATAAAGTAAATATTAACACAATATGTATACCTAACTTTTCTCTATATCCTCATAAAACCCAAGGCTTTCCAATGTTTAATGACCGATTTGCTATAACAAACAAATATAGTTATAAAATATATGGAGAAGTTTTTCATAAATTATTAGAAATTAGCAAGGATAATCCACTTCATTCAGAAACAATATTAACAAAATATCTAACAAATAATGGTATAGAATATGAATATATCCCATTCATATTTCAGAGAATAAGAATAGATGGTTCTATTGAACCCTTTGATAAAAAATTAAGATCCATATAAAAATGAATAGTATATTCACTGATTAAAAATAAGAGAGATGCCCATTTTAGTATTTGATTGTGAAACTACTGGACTACCTATTGAAAAAACTGATAAAAAATTAAAATATACATCTCAAAGATATCATCACCCTAAAAAAACTAAATATTATGATACTTCTAGATTAGTTGAGTTAGGATTTGGATCTATATCTAAAGTAGATGATAATTGGATATGTAGAGATGCTAAGTCACTGATTGTATATCCCGACAATTTTGAAATTAACAATTCTGAAATACATGGTATCGAACATCAGTATGCTTTGGAATCAGGTAAGCCATTCAAAGATGTTATTAAACAGCTTGAAAAAGAATTAGATGGGGTTAATACAATTCTTGCGTACAATGCTCAATTCGATATCAATATATTATTATCAGAGGCATATAGATATGGTTGTACAGAATTTATTGAAAAATTTAATGAAAAGAAATTCATCTGTGTAATGAAACTTGCGAGAGAAAAATTAAAGGGTCCTTATAAGTATCAAAAATATAAACTTCAAAATGTATATAATACTTTGTTTGGAACGGAAGTTGTTCAAAATCACCGTGCTGGCGAAGATGTAGAAATGTGTTCAAAAGTATTCATAAAATTGAATTCTATGTAATATTATCGGAAGTCAATATACCTTCTTCATAAATAATGCAGTCATTTGATTGTTCATGTGAATCGTATTTGTCTTCGTCGCATGCTTGTTCATCCTGTTTTTTCGGTTTATACCAATAATATCCAAGACGAATCTTCCTTAACCCCATAATATATGGCAAAGTAGACCAGTCTCGAATCATACCGTATATCAAAACATAGGCTACAATTCCACCCAAATGTTTTGAAGATTGAAATGATAATGCTGTAATAGCAAGAGAAATACCAGGACTACGTCTGGTACTCGCTAATACAACTGCATCTTTGTTTTTTGGCTTTAAATTACAAAGAGGAAAATGAGCAAATAATAATTGACTAAAAATCATAAGTAGCATAGAACCATAAAATGTATAGGGATTACTTGATGTCATAGATGAAATATATGTTTTGCTGGCAAAATAGAATCCAATTGCGGTTAACATAAGAAGAATGGATGCTTTTACAAGATAACCCCCAAATTTTTTAACAAAACTTTCACTACATTTTTGACGAATTTTATATCCAATACCGACTAGAATCATTATATAACTCATTAAGATAAACATCCGACCATATGGAAGACTAATTTTTTCTTTATCACCCGTGTTTACAATAATAGAATAGGATTGTACCAACACTGTAAAGATTAGTGGAGTGAATATTACACTTTGAGTTAGAGAACCAATTGATAGTGCAAGCGCAAGCGGCACGTTTGCATCTACAGTATAAGCCATTACGCTTGCTGTAGCTGTTGCAGGTGTAACTGTTAATATGAACATAGCATATACTTGTGTAATTGGGGGACGGAACGCTAATACTATAAGGAATGTAAGTATCGGATCAAGTATATATTGATGAGAAAAAACATTCAGAAATAATTTCGGATACCTTACATCTATTTCTTCATATTTAATGGTTGTGCCCATTTTAATGATTATAGTTGTTAAACCGGCAATAATACATGATGAAAAGATTAGCATTAAGTTAGCCATCTATTCTATAATATTAATTCCCAAGCAATCCTTATATTTAACATTTACAAGGTGCTGATTTACATGGAGCACATCCTAGGAACCTTTGCGAATCATTTTGTCTTAATGGAGTTTCTGTTATTTTTATTCCACAATATGGTTTTGGTGATTTGTTGTAATTAACAGAAGAATATAAATTCCATTTTTCGGCATGAGCAAGAATAAATCTGAAATTATCCCAGAATTCTTCATTATGTCCGATTGATATAGTCATTATATGAGCAAGTTCATGTAAAGCAACAAATAATACCGTATTTATATCCGCTAATTTTTCAGTCTTATTTTTCGCTCTTATACAGAGTACAATTCGTTCACCTTTATTTAAACTGTAACTTGTTTGTCCATTTTTTGGTAAAGATTCGCGAATTTCATGATTTTTGAATCTCTTTGCCATTAAGTTAATTCTTTCATCACTTTCTCCATATTTTTTTATGAATTTATCAATAAGTTTCTGTAACCGTTTACTTACTTCACCCAGTAAGTCGGCTGCTTCTTGTTTGTTTTTTAAATTTCTAACAACATATGTTTTATTATTAACTTTAGATTGTACATACACAAGTTTTGGATTATACCAAGAATAAAAAATATAACCACATATTGATAGTATTGCGACCGTATATAAGATTTCGTACATGAAATATATAAATATTATAAGTTATATCTACTTCTTTATTCTACAGTGACCAGTCTTATCATTATATATACATTGATCTGAATCTTCAGACTCCAGTTTTGTTCTAACACATCTCTTTATCTTATATACCTTTTTATCGGATAACTTACAATAAGGTTGTACATTATTGGCTTTAATCTTCTTGCCTTCAGTCTCCTTGTCTTCAGTCTTCTTGTCTTCAGTCTTCTTGTCTTCAGTCTTCTTGTCTTCAGTCTTCTTTTCTTCCACACAATCTCCTCCAATTAGTTCTACAAATTCAGTAGATATATCCTCTGATGATATTCCAAATTGTTGGATTTCATTATTCATTAAAAATATAGGATATATCTGACGATCAATAACATAGAATAATAAGTAAAATTTAGGAGTTTTACTCTTTGACCAAATAGTTACTTTACCATTATTTTCTAAGATCGCAATACAAGACTCTGTTTTTTTTGATATTTCTGTCCAATCTTTCTTATTTTGTAGCTCAATTAGAATATCTAACATAGAGATGTGTACTATTTTATCAATCCACACATATTTATCATAATCGGCATATCTAAAATCTTTATGTAATATTTTTTGCCACGTTTTGGAGAGTTTTAAACCAATATTACTAATTGAATATAATTTACTATCGGTTAAAATATCTAAATTATCCGGATTATAATATGGTATATATTTGACATAAGTACTCTGTCTCTTCTGATTTTTAATATAGTAATCCTTACTTTCGTTATCATTAAACGTTTTCGTATCTAAAGTAGTTTTATTATCGTCTAAATCTAATATAAATTTAGGTTTTCTACCCGTTTTAATATCAGTCCTTCTAACATAATTATAGTCATATTCTTTAAGAAGAATTGTTAAATAGTGTTTACTGATTTCATCATTAACAAGAGACTTAGAATGTTTCTTTATAATATCTTTTGATATTTCTACATTTGTATCATCCATTTTTGTTTTTGAGTTCTTAATATTATTTGCGGTATCCATACAAAATTGATTGTATCCTTCCCAAAAATCATTGAAATCACTTACATAATTTGCTCTTTCATCAACAAGTTTTTCATCTTTATCGCATTCATATGTAGGACGAGTGCTTCTCTTAAGATTGCGATTATTACTTGATATTTGAGATGGTTTTACTGGTACAACATTATTGGTCTCTAATATAATTCCATTAATTTTGTTCGTTTTTAAGTCAATAATATATTCAAGGGGTTTGGTACGCATTTTGTTATTGCTTAACCATTCATAAAATCTACACGATAGTGTAAAATCTCCTATATTCGAACAAGGTATTCTCTCAAGAATATCAAGATTTAATATAATCGAGCGCGATTGTATTGGAATATAAAAACTTTTTTTTTCATATTCAACAATCACACCAGTTGATTGGTATTTAGAATTAATAACTTGTGCATTTGGTTTTAGTTTTAATAATTCCAAAATATTTTTAGCAGATAGTTCTTTGTGTAATTGTGATAGATAAGGAAGATTGGATGTATATGGGAGAGGATATAGTTTATATCTATTTTCTCTTAGATAGGTAACATATTTATCTTGCAGAGAAGTTCCACAATGTTGTCTTAATGGTGCAATACTATTCCAAGCCGAATCAGTATTAGAATTAGTTGGAAATGAATCAAATAACATTTGAGGAGATTTAAGTTTTTTGTCAGACGGTTTAATCTTGGCACAAGGTTCATAATAATATCTTCCATCAAACATTGTAGAAAAAACCAAAAAAGCGGTTTTATTAGTTACAAATTCTTCAGTATAGTGATAATAGAATGGATTTCCATTTGGAGGACATATATATTCTGCAGTATTACCAGTTTTTTTGTCTGTTTTGAACAAATATAAATTTAATCCATATTCCCATAATACTCCCGGATAACACATAATAGGCCACATTATATTGTGGTCATGATCTATCATTTTATCATTCATGAAGTCACAAAAATTTGAATATGAATTAAATATATTACGCATATGTTTTTCGGAAAAACTACCCCTTATTGTCTGATCGCGGAACCAGTTCTTATATTTCGATTCATCTATATCATTCTCCCTTTTTGCTGAAAATAATTGTATTAATGATCCTTCGCATGTTCTTACGAATTGTTTCACATCTCTTAGATTTTGAATCATTGTTTCTATAATAATCTGTTCGTTTTTACCATATAAAATACTGATAGCCTTTATAAATGAATCATCAAAGGATTTTTCATAAATACCATATCTTAAAATGAATGAATCCCCTGATTTTGGCAACGAACCTTTTGAAATATCGCTTCTATTTGCAAACATTTTATGCATCAGATCTGGTAAATCTCCCAGTCTACCAATCTCTATATTAAATCTATCTTTGCTCAGAATATATGATGACATATCTGGAATTTTTTTCGGATGCGTTGGTTTGTCTCTGATTCTTCTACACGGCCATACGGAAAGATTATATTTCGCCGGACCTAATTTTATTTTATTTCCAGTAAAATTAGAATCATTTCTTATTGTATAGTTGTTACTTTTACATTTTGGACATTCTTCATTTTTACCAAGTTCATCATTGCGAATTGTTAACATACATCCTACACATATACATTCACAAGATAAATACCATACATTTCTATATTCAAACCAATCTAATATACGGGGTCTATCCTTTATTTCTGGATGTCCATCATCTACATAATCCTTTAGTATTTCAAGTAATTTATCATGCTCTGCATGATTGAATGCGATTGGATGTGACTGTGTGGGCGAACATGATGTACTGAACTCAACTTTTCCATCTTTCCTATTTACTTTTTTTCCAGTTTCGCTAAACTTCATATTAAATAACTCTGGGTCGTAGAATTTGAGTCTCTCTGAACGATATGTTCTGATATTTCCTGCCTTATTTTTTTTTGAATTCCATCCAGCTGGAGGAAGACCAAACCGTATTCTTTTAGTATCTTTTTGTGGTTCTTTTGGACGTTTTGTACTGGATAATGGATGCCATGAATTATCTTCTTTCGTCTCAGGTTCTATATCATCTTCAGATTCAGATGATGATGACCCAAAAGAATCTACTACATCAAAATCATCATCTATATCTTCATCCGAATCAGAGTCCGAATCACTATCTGAATCATTCACATTTGCAATAAGAGCATCTATATCTTCATCCGAATCAGAGTCTGAATTATCAGTAGTAGATTGTTTTGAAACATAATCTCCAATTCTATTTATATAAAACATTTTTCTAAGAATATTAACAGCATAATCTATCTCTTCCGGATTCTTCCCAGTATGTATTATTTTAATATATTCTGAATCATATGTTATTTTTATACTATATCCCAAAGCGGATTCATCTATTATTTTATTATCATTGTTCGAATTTCTTATTAATTTATCATTCATGAATACATTTAATTCCTCTTCTGCCTCATCATCAGATATCATAAATAATATACCAATCCTTTTAGCTGTTTTTTTCTTGTCTCGATTATACAAATTATATATTTCATCTACTATATTCACCCTATTTGTCAGATAATCCGTTACTTTTATAAAACGTAGTTTTCCTTCAACCGAAATAGAACAATACGGTACATATTTCGAGAATTCTTTGATTAAAGAGGGTTTTAAATTCACATTTTTTTTTATAAGTGTTTTAGAATTAATCAGTCTATACCTGAGATTTTCATATTTAAGAGGAGTTATATTATTATCAATAATTCGATTAATGGGTACAATTATCCACTCTAAAACTTTCTGATAAATTTTTTTCCAATTATCGGTAGTTATTTCTCCACTACATCGAAGAGATATACTTGAATTGTTATATATAGTCAATTGTACTGTAGAATATTCATACATAAACTTTAGCTGTAAGTTCTGTTCTTTATCATCTTCTTTCTGCCATTTTTTCCAAAATTTAGTATCCAATTCATTTTGAATAGCTGGTTTATATACTTTTGTCTTTGAATTGCTTTTTGTACCAAGTTTTATTAGAGGAACGTTATTATTTAGAGGGAAATGTTTAAAAATTTTATTTATATCCAATCCACCTCCCCTATTTTCCTTCGAAATTACCAAATCAACAAATATCATTGTATGTCTGGTTCTCTTTATGGGTAGAGTTTTTCGGGGTAATTTTGTGTTTTCAACATCCTTAATAAAGTTCGCATGCTGTATAATATTATCTATTTGAGATTTATCCATTTTATCATTTGAAGAATTGGCATTTATCCATGATTTAACCCATTTAGCTGTATCTTTTCCTTTATCCAAGTTTTTTTTTAACTGTGGTCTTATTGTAAAATGAATTTCATTCGATTTATTCAAATATTTATTTATGAAATCATTCTCATATTTGTTATCGGATAATTCCGATTTTTTTCCATTTCTTATAAAGGGAGATTCATTGGTATTTACCCATAAATACAACTGATTAATGTTAATTGATAATTTTAAATCAGATTCACAGACATATACGCAAATTTTCTTTTTAACTTGTGAAATTGTGTCGAATTTACTGATTTTACTATCAATGGGCGTGTATTCTTTTTTAGAAATGGTATTTTTCGATGCAAAAAGATATTGGATTTTTCTGGCATTTGACTCATTGTATGTAACAATAAAGTCTTCCATTCCTATGTTAATATAATATTTAAATATTGTATATAAATATGGCGAATCCACATGGAAATATTATAGATGCCTTAGAGAAGGCGTTCGCTGCTAAATCAGCTCCCACTATAGTTAATGAAAATAGTAAATTTGTTATAGCAACATATTGGTGGGGTAGAGATAGAAATAACAATAATACTGCGAAGTATTGCCACTCTATTTATGAGGAGTTCTGTACTCAGGTTGTTAAAAATTTCACGAATATTTATAATGGTAATATTCTGCATGATCATTCACTATTGAAATCACTTGATGAACCGATACCCTATATTTTTATTGAAAAGTATATAGATCCGATATGCGATAAGTACTCCGTAGTATTTTTTAATACACTTAAAAATGATATTATTGAAGAAATAAATTCTAAAAGATTAGAAACTTCTATTAAAAGTCAAGAATCACGCATTGACTCAATACACACATTCTTAACAGAATTAAAACAGCAAATTATAGGCTCTATTGAGAATAAGTCCTCAAATTTAGATAAACTGTTATATAATACCTACGTGTATGAGAACAAATTTAATTTTTTGAAGCTTATATTTGATAATTCGACTGAGTCAAAAAAACGTATTAAAAACATATTGAAGATACTCTCAATTCTGATCTACAAACAGATAAAAGGACAATTATACGAGTATACTTTACTCCTGATTGCAAAAAATATTTTACAGAACAAAACAAACATTCTTTTAAGAGATGGAATGACCAAGGAAAATATGGTGAAGCTCATTACAAATATGGCGAATAGGAAAAAAGAGATAAAGAAGGATATTAAGGCAAGCTTTAAGCTAAAATCAACTAATTCTCTGGACGATTTAAATGAAGATGAACAAAGTGTATTTAATAGTATTCTAACCGATAACTCGGGTTTGAGCGGAGATGATATTTCTATATTAAGAAATGATAAAAAGGAATCACTAAATATATATGATATTTTGAATAAATTTTTTCAGTGGAAATTACCAATAAAATATGATGAAATGATAACAAAATGGGAAAAGGAATGTGAATATAATAACTGTAATTATCTTGCTCTGGAAGTACCTGAATTTGCAATGGCTGGCGGATATCAATTAGCAATCAATGCAAAACCATATTTTATACAGAAAGCCTTGTCCGCATGTTCGGGTAGAGGTATCGTATATATAGATGGCGATATGTATATTCGAAAATATCCACATATTTTTGATACTCAAAATGTTGATTTTATGGCTAGAGGCTGGTGGTTTGATCCAAGATCAAGTTGTAGATGTTTGGAGAGTGTTATGATAGACCCATATATTTTTGAAACATCCGGTGGTATTATGTTTTTCGCCGATACAATACAATCAAAAAAACTACTGAAGTATTGGATATTAGATACTCAAGAGCCAAGAAATGACGGAAAAGCAGATGACAGAATACTTTCTTTAACATTTAATGCTAGAAAAATGTTATTAGAAATGTCTACTATTCAGTTACCAATTGAATATTTATGGCTTACGTTAGATTACTCTCCAAGAGCATTAGAGCAATTATATGATTGGGATTTTGCTACATGTAAAAATAATATTATGATAGAACATCCCGAGTGTTTGACAACTGAAGACACCGCTACCGGAGCAGGAGCATCAAACGATCGTCAACCAAAATATTATGATTTTATTGAAGATTTAACACCAATTTCGGAACTTTTACACGAAGATGTTCTTCTTCAAGATGATACTATGAAAAATGAATTCAAACCATATCTTAATTATATGAAACATGAGTGTCACTACATAAATGATTTGGATTATCCTGATAAAAATCCATTTGTTGATAATGGATTAATACGACCAGCCGGATATGGTAGTATTGAATCCAAATTTCATAATAAAAAACCATTTACAGTTATTAGTAAAACAGATACATATAAGGGTGAATTTGAATATAATGGAGAAACACTACAAATTTCAGAAATTCAAAATAGAAATACAGAACTTATAGCACAAATTGAAGAGAATATGCGTTCTCGGGATAATGACTCAAATGAGTTTATTCATCTTAGTTCTGATTATATAGAAGACGATGTACAAATTAACCAGCCTCTAAAAAGAAACTTAATACCAAGAATTATAGCACATTTAAAAGAAAATAAGGACGTTATTTGGTATCCCTCTGGTTTAGATTATAACAATGTTTCTATGGATGAAAATATGCGTTTCGACTTTGTCTTCACCCCAACCTATAAAGATATTTATGAAACTATTGCCGATCATTACAAAGTAGCTATTAATTTAAAACAACCAATTATGTTTCTTCGTCCATATAAAGGAATACAAGGACGCGGTAGTGTAGAAGAGGAGTCATTTATTAAAAATAGTGTTCTTATCAAATTTTTGATGATGCATGAAAACTTAGAGCAACTTTCAAATACTTTATATAATGGTTCATATCAATTTGTATCAAGACTTCGGATAAAATTCGTTAAAGATGTACAACCACCGAAAGCGGATAGAATATCCACAATATCTAACTTAAGACCTTGGCATCTTCCACCCAATTCGGTGGAAGAAAGAGTATATTCACAAGAAAGAGGAACCGAACAGATTGAAATGCCAAGAGTAAGACGAATGCCGGATGGTAATCCAGTAAATGAAATTACAAATATACTGGAGGGAAGATATTTAGATGAAAGAAGACCTATCGCCGAAGAATTGGATGATCTTGTCGATGAAGAGGTTGAAAGAGCTACAGAATCCGGACGCAGTATACCTGAAGGTCCAATTGATATGACGGAGGTAATTATTGAGAATGATGATGATGATGATGATCGGAGCTTCGAAGAGTTAGGTAGTAGATCTGGTTTAGTTGGAGGTAGAAAAAATACTCTATCCCCTATAAATAGTCCATTAACTATAAGCCGTTCAAAAACTCCAGAATTCCGTTCAAAAACTACCGAATTAAAAAAAGATAATTTCGTATTGAAAATTAAACAATATATAAATGATATTGAAATGAAGAATATTATTGAGGAAGCATTTGATATTTATACTGAAAGAAAAGAAAATGAAACTTCACGAATAGAAGCACAAGAGTCGGAACTCCCACAAAAATGAGTACATATTTATATATATTTAGATAAGTAACTTATTTATGAATAATATTAACTTTATTCATATCGCTAAAAATGCAGGAAGTTCTATTGAGAAATATTCTACTATAAACAAGAATATTCAATATCATGGTCACGACGCCCAAGTTAGTATTCTTGAAAACCAAATGATCATTATTCGAGATCCATACTCCCGATTTTGTTCAGCAGTAAGATATGCAATAACCAATTATTCCGATTCAGAAAAGATTCGAAAAATTATTAATTCTGGTCTCATAACTCCAAATGATTGGGCAGAAGCATGGGCGGACGAATCACATATTCATCATAAATTGATTATTAATGAGATAAAAAATCACGAA
>Ga0257110_1000174_pt1 | contig 33814 bp, 39 predicted proteins | sample LP_taG_7_FD_190184 | JGI IMG/M metagenome (GOLD analysis project Ga0257110, IMG submission 190184) | Marine microbial communities from Northeast Subartic Pacific Ocean, Canada - LP_J_2015_P26_10m | ecosystem: Environmental > Aquatic > Marine > Oceanic | place: Canada: Northeast Subartic Pacific...
GGTGATGGTAAAGGAACAGTATCAGCAGCAACAACTGTAAACTTGTACTTATTTGGTCCATCTTTTTGTTTTAATTCAGTATTAGCTGTGTCTAATATTTTAATAAATCCAATGCTGTGTGTTCCTGATTTATCTGGTTTAAAATTGTATATTCTTTTTTTACCTTGACTTTGCTTAACTTGTTCTGTAATGTTTGTATCTATCCATCTATTCTCATCATCATAATACAAAATACCAATTTCTGGTTTGTTTTGTCCTATGTCTTTATCAACAAACTCAGCGCTGATGGTTATTTCTTCACCCACCTTATAATTATTCTGGTTATTACCATCTGAATCAGTATATGTTACATCTATTTTTACAGTCTCCGGCCCTTCAAGAGGCTCCGTCGTTGACTGAGCGCTATTAACTATGGTTGTATCCGGACCTTTTTTGTTTTTAAAAAAGTCCCAGACTTTGTCTAATGTATCATTTGAAATTATAATTTTTCTTTTACCGTCACTACCTTGATAATCAATTGTAAGTGTATCTCCCATAATAATATAAATATATATTTAAAAATTTCTAAATACCTATTTATTCAATTTAAGTTGTTGTCTAACATTCATAAGACCAATGGCAGGAATACTATCATCTTTTTGAATATAATGAACTAGTTTAGCTTTTTTGGTTTCAAGTAACATGGATTTAAGTTGTTTATTTTGCGTAAATTTAGCAAAATTAGCTTTTTCTAAAATAGCTTCTTTTTGATCTTCTATTGTATCATCTATTTCTACATCCAAAGGTCGAATACGCTGTTTTTTATATTTACCGGTTTTTCCAGCTGCAGCCTTAGCCATGGCGACATCTTGGGAGAGTTCACTATTACTATCAATAGTAAATTCTTGATAAAAAGATGGGAATCTATCTTTAAATTTCTGGGCTTGAAAATAATGTTCTACAGACAACCACTTTTTATCATCTAAAGAAAATTCGGCTTCATGAAAATTCGACAATTTACGCCGCCAATTATCGAAGGTATGCAGTTTCGTAAAATTATATTCATCAGGTACGGCGACTCCTTTCGCGGATTTAAATTGGCTAGGTAAAATCTCTCCAGAACCTTTTCCGGGAAGTGGTTTGCCATTAGATTTAATGTAGAACTGAAAGACAACCGAAGAATCATATAAATCAGTTGGCATTTCTACAACTTCTTCTGGAGAGATTGATTTAGTACTTTTCACATTAAGTTCTTTAAATTTCTGGAAATCAGGGATAAAACTAAATGCTCCGGCATTTCTTTCGAGACATTTATCAATGATTTTCATTTTAATATCAAATGGGATTTCTTGAAATACAAGGGATGCCTTTCCTTTATAAGTAATTAATTTGTAGTGTTGTCCATTGTAGTCAACAATGATATAATGATCGGGTTCAAACACGCCTTTTTTTTGTATAGAATTATCATTCATTTGACCACATTGCAAAACATTATGAAGATCTTTTGCTAAATAACTTTCATGAGACATTAAAATTAGTTTAATATTCAAGGCTTTTTCTAAAGTAGAGATAGCCCATGTTTCTCCCCAGAATTCACAAGAGGCGATTTTCCTTTTGAAGGTTTCAATATCTTTAACACCTTTCATGAAACGATATTCAGACAACATCATTCGACTAACCCTTCGCTCATTTTTAAGCATATCAAATGCATCCTTCACTTCTTTTTGTTGTTCCATAACGGCTACTCGTATATCAGGATTTATTTCTTTGGAAAGTCTATCCTTGAGAGATTTATGGTCATCCATAAGTTTTTTAAGTTTCTTCTCATCATTTTGAATAGCTTGTTGTATCATATCGTATTGTTCTTTGTAGTTATCAAAGATGGAAGGGTTTTGAGTAATGTCGTTAATAAGAACGGTTCTTAGACGGGCAACACTAGTAATTTTACCAACAAAGGCAAGTGCGTCACGAATAGCTGCAAAAAGACAATCGCCACCACCTTCATTATCGGTAATATCATAATTTAAATTTTTCATGTATTTTTGTATCCAGAGAGATTTGGGAGGAACATCTACTTTAGCTTTTGCGGCTGCTTCTGCAGTTTCTTCTGGTAAGAGATCATTAGGAACATCGGTAATTTTTTCAAAGATGGCATTAGGGTCATCGTCATTATTGTCATTATTGTCATCATCGTCATCGTCATCTTCCTCATCGGTTTCGTCATCGTCATCGTCGGATAAAGGTTGTGAATCATCTTGATCCTCTTTTGGATCTGATGCTGGAGAGATTTTTGAAAAAGATTCTAAATATGAATCAGTTACAAAAGAATAAAAGAGGGGGTCATTTAATTTTTCTAAATCAACATCGCCGTCATCATCAAGTAAAAATGGTAATCTATCGCTTTTTGTCTCGAAGACACCAATTTGGTCTTGAACTGTGTCATCAACAATAAGATAGATGGGGAAATAAACAATATCCTGGTCGATGTATGTATGTTTTTCCTTTCCAATACTAATAATAATTTCATTAGAATGAAAAGTAAGTTCATAAACACTGGCTTCATGTTTCATATCATCCGGTTCAACGTTTTTGTTTTCAATATAATTAATTTTGGGACTTAATAGGGATTGTACCATATATAAATAATGTTATATTTATTATTTATATATTATTTAATCGTTTATTTAATCGTTTATTTAAGGTGGTTTGATCCGTTTTACATAAGGGACATTCAGGAGTTTCAACATTTCTAAACCAAACACGTATACATGCTGCATGAAATTTATGACTACATCCAGACAACAATATAATACTTTTATCGGTTAACTCTTCTAAACAGATACTACATTCATTATTTGTCGTTTCATTATATAAACGGGGGTATATTTTAACGCATTTAAATAAATTAAACATATTAATAAATAATATTTTAATAAATACGATTTATTATGAATCATACAAAATAAATTTCTTAAAAAAGGAGTCTTCTTTAAGCGTGATTAATGCATCCCATAAGAATCTTCTTGTGCAAACCATATCATGATTTTCGGGACTCATTTCAAATTCAATTAATAATTTTACAAGTTCATTTTTCCGTTTTCTTTTACGTGAAATCTTGTAATAATCACAAAAATGATGTATATCTTTAACTGTATAATTATTAAATTCAATTTCAAGCAAGTAGTCTTTAGCCAATGTTTCGTCTTCTTCAAATATATCATTTTTATAATTATCAATCCATGACAAATCTTTATGTTCATAATTAGATTCAAGTTTTTCATTTAATGAAAAAACAATATTTTTATGATTTTCGCACATAAATGGTAATAGTATAAAGTTTTTATGTATTATTTATAATATCAAATAAATCCATAAATTTAAATATAATTTTATTGGAAATTCCTTTATTATTTGATTTCATAATAGAGATATCTTCAATTACTTTTTTAATAGAAGTAAATTCAGAGGGATATGCTTGTTTTAAGAATTCATGGGATGATTCTAGTATAATAAATAATAGTTCGGATATTTCTTCATTGAGGCAACATTTTGTAGAATCCTCAACATTTAAAAGAAGTTTGTTTTGTAGTGATACAATAATATTAAAAATATAGTCATTATCAAGTTGGTCAAGCAACATGATATTTACAAAAAACAAGGCATTCGAACGAATACGTTCATTTGCTTTATTTCTTTTGCACAAAGATTCATAATCATCAAAACTATCATCATTTTCTATGTTAAGATTTTCAATAGTACCTTTAAATTCTTCTTTAAAATTGTAAATTAATGGTATAATAAAATCATAGGATTTTATAATTTCAACAATAATAGCGGAATATACTTTTGAAAAAAATATATTGGAACTGGATATTTCGAGAATAATTTTACCAACGCCATCCAATTGCGTTTTATCCCAAACAAGTATATTTTCCCTAATAATTTCTAATATAATGTACTGTTGAACATGGAAATTTTTATCAGTAACCTTCATAATTTCACTTTTAAGAGTATCAATTGTTTTATGGATACCTGTTTTTTCATTTAGTGTAGTTGCTTGAAAATTTCTAATGGCTTCCCAGTCTTCATTATTTATTTCATTTGGTTTGAATTTTTTTTTCTTTTTTTTATCTCCATCACTTGAATTTAAAAACTGGGGAGTTTTAACATAATTAGGCGAACCAACAAGATTTGAAACATAATCAATAATTTTAATGGTAGATGGAGGGAGAGTATATGGGTTTATGACTTCTTTCAATTTATAATAATCATCCAAACGATATATTATTGGTTTTTTTAGATATGTACTCATGATAATAATGTATATTCATTATTTTATATTGATTTAATAATAAATCTTTTATGAATATACTTAAACAGATAATAAACTAGTATATTAATATGACAGAACAAATAAATGTAGTTGATGTCGAAGAAACAGATAAAGAGGAACAAAAATATGAGATAAAAGAATTTGAGAAATGGGACGAAATACCGGATTTAAATCCCAATATTTTGCGAGGTATATATGCATATGGGTTTGAAAATCCAAGTGCAATACAGAAAAAGTCTATATTAACCTTTATGGACAATATGGATTTGATTGCACAAGCGCAATCAGGAACAGGAAAAACAGGGTCATTTGCGATAGGAATATTGCATAAAATAGATATTACAAAAGATGTAACACAAGCAATGATATTGTCGCCTACACGAGAGTTAACGAAACAGATTTATGGTGTAATTTCAAATCTTGGTAAATTTATAAAAGAATTAAAGATTCAGTGTTTAATTGGTGGAACAGATTTAGAAGAAGATATAAACAAATTAAAAAATGATCCGCCGCATATTGTAATAGGTTGTCCAGGTAGAACCCATGACATGCTTCGTCGTCGTGCGTTGAATAACAATCACATTAATTTGATTGTTTTGGATGAGGCTGATGAAGTATTATCATCAGGATTTAAGGAGCAAATCTATAATATATTTCAATATTTGAATAAGGATATTCAAATTTGTTTGTATAGTGCAACAGTACCAAATGAGATATTAAATTTAACGAGTAAATTTATGCGAGAACCAATAAAGATATTAGTAAAAGCACAAATGTTAACTCTTGAAGGTATATCGCAGTATTTTATAGCTTTAGAAAATGATCATGACAAATATGCAACATTAAAGGACATTTATACAAAGATAGCGGTAAGCCAATGTATCATTTATTGCAATAGTGTTAAGAGGGTAAAAGATTTAACGGAGGCTATGAAGACGGATGGGTTTCCAGTGGTTTGTATTCATAGTAATATGGACAAACAGGAACGTTCAACGGCATATGCGGGATTTAAACAGGGAAATCATCGCGTATTAATATCATCAAATGTAACCGCACGCGGAATAGATATTCAACAAGTAAGAACAGTTATCAATTTTGACATACCAAAATGTGTGAATACCTATTTGCATCGTATTGGTAGAAGTGGTAGATGGGGAAGAAAGGGTGTTGGTATAAATTTTGTAACTCGTAGAGATGTTAGAAATATGAGATTTATAGAGCAACATTATAGTACTCAAATACAGGAATTACCTGAAAATTTTGATACAGATTTTTAATACTATTTAATATCGTTTATAGTAATATATAATTATATTATAAATTGCTATATGGAAATTTTAGATACTTATATAAACAATTTATTTGAACATAAGAAGAGAGATCCATTAAGTTGTGTAACAGAATATGAAGAAGGATTTAAATTGCCAATTTATTATAACAATAGTAAAAAGCAACTTAACGAAAATATATTTGAAGATTTAGAGTTATTAGAGTCTCATGATTCAAGTAATTGTTTGTATGATTGTGTATTTGATAATAAAAGCGATTTAAGTAAAAAAATGATGAAAACGTGGAGTAAATATTATACGACGGATAAAATGTTTTTAAAGGAATCACAGAAGTTTTATAGTAAAATTGACATAGAGCAAACGAATGATATTGAAAAAACGGAAAAAGCGATAAAAAATTACGTTAACATCTATAATAATCAATCTTTTAGAGGACATTATGATTTTGTGGACATTAAGCATTTTGATTTTTTAAATAATAGCAGTCAGGTTTTGCAGATGTTATCCATGTATAATTTGCTATCACCATTACAGGCATTAATTTTACCTTTATGTATATTGATTGTTCCATTTTTTGTATTAAAATTAAAAGGTTACGACATAACAATAAAAGGTTATATAGATATTTTAACAGATTTACTTAATAATGCATTAATAGGTAAGATATTTAGATTACATACAATGAATTATAAAGATGCGGCATATACGTTATTTAGTTTGGTTGTTTATATATATCAGTTTTATTGCAATGTTAAATTTTGTTATAGATATTATTCCAATTTACATGAAATAAATAATAATCTGGTGTCCATAAGAGAGATGAATGAGATTACCATTGAAAACATGAAAACCGTGTTAATGCAAACACAAATGTTAAATACTTATGAAACGTTTAATAAAGTTCTTACTAAAAACTTAAATAAATTAATATTATTTAATCAGGAATTAGAATCCATAAGCAAAATGGAATTGAACGTGAAAAAGTGTTTTGATATAGGATATGCAATGAAAATGTATTTTAACTTATTTCAAAATAAGGAGTATATAGATGTAATGATATATAGTTTTGGATTTAATGGATTTGTTTTAAACGTAATGGATATTCATGAAAATATTCGTAATAAATACATAAATAAAGCAACATTCACAAAGAAAAGTTTACTCTTTAAGAATGCTTATTATGCTCCTTTAAAAGAGAAAAAGACTGTTAAAAATACTTATAATTTAAAGAAGAATACAATTATAACTGGTCCAAATGCTTCAGGTAAAACAACCCTATTGAAATGTACATTATTTAATTTGATTTTATCACAACAAATAGGATTTGGATTTTATGATAAAGCAAAAATAAAACTATTTGATAATTTCCATTGTTATTTAAATATTCCTGATACTTCAGGTAGAGATAGTTTATTTCAAGCAGAAGCGAGAAGATGTAAAAATATATTAGAGGTAATAGAGGCAGAGAAAGAGAAAAATCATTTTTGTATATTTGATGAGATCTATTCTGGGACCAATCCACATGAAGCAACGGCTAGTGCGTATGCATATTTAAAATACTTATTAAGATATTCTAATTTTAATTTTATGATAACGACGCATTATTTTTCAGTTTGTGATTATTTAAAGAAGGATATGAAAAATATACACATGAATGTGTTGGCAAAGGATTATAAGTTAACCTATACATATTTAGTAAAAAATGGTATATCTTCTGTAAAAGGGGGATTAAAAGTATTGCACGATTTAGACTACCCTAGCAAAATAATAGAATACGCGGAAGAAAAATTAAAACAATAAATACGTTTATAACCAAAAATATATATATACTATTGTTTTAATAATGTTAGATTTCAATTTAAATTTTCTAATTAATTTAGGATTTACGATATTAATAGCAGGAGTGATCATATTTTATTTAAGACAACAGATTGAAGTTGTAAATCATAAATTAAGTTCCATGTTATCATTAATAACAACAATTACACAAAATGTCCAAAATTTAGAAAATGCAAATACTGTAATTCCGTCATTTGGGGGAGGAAGTGATGATGGAAGAATATTTGTTCCAGATAACTTAAGAACCATAGATATTAAGGAGGATGAGGAGGATGAGGATGAGGATGAGGACGAGGATGAGGAGGATGAGGATGAGGAGGATGAGGATGAGGAGGATGAGGATGAGGATGAGGATGAGGATGAGGATGAGGATGAGGATGGTACAAACGCAGTTTTAAAGATTGAAGAAGCGGATAGTATGGGAAATGAAGATGTAAATAATATTACAACTGAATTAAAAAGTATAGATACAGGTTTAGTTACAGAACCGGCGGAAGATCAATTATTTGATGAAGTTAAAAAAATCGAGGAAAAGGAAAATAAACAAATGGATTATTCCGCATTAACAGTAACAGAATTAAGAAAACTAGTAAGTGAGAGGGGTTTAGCAACAAATCTAAAATCTCTTAAAAAAAGTGATTTAGTAGATTTATTAAAATAAAATGTATCCTATATTATAATGGCATCGTTAGATGAAATGAATAATAGTATTATAGAACAAAATAATATTACCACAAACTGGAATTATAGAAATTATTTAATAAGAAATGGAAAACAGATTATGAATCACAATAAGTTGAATTCTTGTTTAAATCGTGGAATAATCAATGAACCATCCATGGACGAAAACAAAAACACCCCCCCTCATTTATTTAGATCCGTAACTGATACTGAATATCCATTTGGATATCAAACCAGTGATTTAAAAGAAGCATTCATCTTTAGAAGACAAAATGAAACTAAAAAGGTTGTACCAAGAATAGTCCAGGAAAAACTATAAATCATAATATTTAAATATAAAATATTATGATTATGAAATGAAAATCATAAGTATTGATGTAGGTATAAAGAATTTAGCCTGTTGTGTATTAGACATCGTGGAACAAGATTGTAATATAGTTTCATGGGATATAATAAATTTATGTAATGAAGCAAATCAAAACCAAAAATGTAGCTGCAAAAATAAAAACAAAAAAAGTTGTTCAAATATTGCAAGGTATTACAAAGAAGAAGTATACTATTGTTTAAAACATGCAAATGAAAATAAATTACTTATTGAACCAACTGAATTATCGATAACAAAATTAAAAAAGAAAAAAGTAGGAGAACTAGAGGAAATCTGCAAGAAGTATGATATAGAAATAGGTATAAAAGAATTAAAAAAAAATTTGATAGAAAAGTTGGAGAGATATGTGAAAGATAAATGTTTGCAAAAAATAAAAAAAACAAACGCAAATCATGTAAATTTAGTAGACATAGGTAGAAGTATAAATGAAAAATTAACACAAGAATATGGTTTATATGATATAGATGTGGTTTTGATTGAAAATCAAATAAGTCCAATTGCAAATAGAATGAAAACAGTTCAAGGAATGATCGCTCAATATTTTATAGATAAACAAATATATGATATTCATTTTGTATCATCCATAAACAAATTAAAAGATTTCAATGTAGGAAAAATAAATTACAACGAAAGAAAGGCAAAAAGTATTGAAATTACATTTCAATTATTGAAAGGGGATGACAAAAGCATTGCAAAACTAAGTGAAAGTAAGAAAAAAGATGATTTAGCGGATTGCTTTTTACAAGGGTATTGGTTTTTTAAAAATAAAGTATTAAGTGCGAAAAACTTAAAAATTTAAGTTCTATTTAATTCATAATGAGTGATATTCAAACTATAGAATTAGATGATTTAAATAGTTTGCCATCTGTAAACTTTGGTTCTGGGGCAGAGCTATTAATGAATGATAAAAAAAGTGGTTCAGGTACAGATCCTATAGTATCAGACATCAATATAGGTGATTTAGAAAGTTTAGAAAAGGAATTGACATCTTCTGTTAATGAAGTGCCAAATATATCTTTTAATAAGAAACCAGAAAATAATTCAACAGATTATCATTCAAGTAAGTCAGGATTATTTGGCGAAGATGGCAAGACAGGGGTAACTTTTAATATTGTGGAAACATTAGGAAATTCTGGAGATGGTTCTCTACTAAAACCAGAAGAAGTTCAAATAAACCAGGAAACAAATCCATCAAAACCAATGGATAAAACATGGGATGGTTTTGCTACCTTTAATGATATTCCTATTGGACAAGACCAACAAAATAAGCAACCTCAAATGAGTAAAGAAGATTTATTAAAAGAAAAATTTTCTATTTTAAGAAAGTTAGAAGATTTAGAAAAAAAGGGGGTTAATTTGACAAAAAAATATACGATGGAATCTTCTTTATTGGAAATGCAGGGCGAATACGAAACATTAATATCAGAAAAGGAGAAGTCAAATAGTGTAAAATTTCAAGGTAGAATGTTAATGGCTGCAATTACAGGATTAGAATTTTTAAACAATAAATTTGATCCCTTTGATTTAAAATTGGATGGATGGGCAGAACAAATAAATGAATCTGTAGATGATTATGATGATATCTTTGCAGAACTTCATGACAAATATAAATCAAAGGCAAAAATGGCACCAGAACTCAAGCTAATGTTTCAGCTTGGTGGAGGAGCAGTAATGCTTCATATGACAAATTCTATGTTTAAGACATCTATGCCGGGTATGGATGATATTATGAGAGAGAATCCAGAATTAATGGAACAATTTACAAGGGCAGCTGTAGATAAAATGGGTGATGATAATCCGGGATTATCAGGATTTATGAATAATATTATGCAGCCGGATATTCCAACTCCAAGAGGTCCACCTCCTCCTGCATCTGTAAGAACAAAAGGAGCTTATGCTGAGCCGCCACCTCAAAGAGAAAGTTCTGGTCGTCCAGATATTGATTTTGGAAGAGGGCTTGAATCGGATGGAATCACCATAAATGAATCATATAACATATCAAATGATAAAGAGGTTCAACAGAAATCAAAACGTGTAGAAATGGAAGGTCCAACAGAAATTAATGAATTGTTAAGTGGGTTAAAATCTAAAAGCACGGATGATAGTAATGACTTTGAAGTCCTGGAACCTGTAAAACCCCCGAAAAAAAAGAGAGGATCCAATAAAAATACCATTAGTCTTAATTTATAATAAAATATTTGTTAATAATATATCATGCTCATTGATCGATTATGTAGCCCCGCACTTATATATTTAGCATTTTCAATGATACAGCTTATTTTGGATTTGACAAATAGTAAATTTAGACTTGCTGTTGCAAAACTAATGATAACTTTAATATTTACTTACTTACTAAATATATTATGTGATCAAAAGTTATCCATAATATCATGGGTTCTTGTCTCGTTACCATTTTTATTCATGGGATATTTTTCCATTTTATTGGTCTATGCGCTTGGATTCGCTGATAAGAATGGAAACGATCTGGTAAAACCAAATCAAACACAAGAAAAAGAAGCAGAAGAATTGACAGAGTCACCTGTTGCAGAAGATGAACCTGTTGGTGGTGAAGCAACAAATGAACAATTCCTGGGTTTTACAATGGAACCATACACTACTAGAACCAAACGCACTATAAAATCCAAAGATGGATTTGCTACTAAAACCAAAGCAGCAAAACTCCAAGAAAGATTTACGGAAGATGTTAGGAATAAACAATAAACAATAAAAACAACAAACAATAAAAACAACAAATTGAATAAATATTTATTCGTATAAATATTTATAACAAATGAATTACATACTCATTGACGGAAGTTATTTTGTATATTATAGATATTATGCGTTATGTTCGTGGTGGAAACTATCCAAACAAGAGGGACTTCCTTCGGTTAGCAACCCAATATTCAAAGAAAAATTCGATAAAATGTTCCCTTTAAAAGTGAAAGAGATTATTAAAAAACTTAAATTAAAAACCGCAAAAATAGTTGTAGCAAAGGACTGTTCGCGGATTCATATTTGGAGAAAAAAACTTTATCCATGGTATAAAGATACACGAAAAGCGTGCGATGAATCCGAGATTGAGATTTTTAATTATGTTCAAGATAATAAGTTATTTGAAACGGCAAATTGTGAGGTTATAAATCACCCAGGATTAGAGGCAGATGATTGTCTTGCTTTGCTTACAAAAAAATTAATAGAATTAAATGAAAATAATATGGTTTATATTATAGCTAATGATGCAGACTATATACAGTTGGTTAAACCAAATGTGAGCTTGTTAAATCTAAAATTTAAATCACTTGTCAATGGAAAAACCGTGTTTGATGATCCTAAAAAAACCTTGTTTTGTAAAATAGTATCTGGAGATAAATCAGATAATATTCCACCTATTGCGTGTGGCATTGGAATCAAAAAAGCAATATATTATTATGAACATTTAGAGGAATTCCAAGAATTTTTAAACCAAAATAAGGATATTTATAATCAATATAAGATTAATTTAAATATCATTGATTTTCATTATATTCCAAATTATTTAGTGGAAGATTTTAACTTATTATGCATTTCGTGTTTATCTTTTGAGTAAGGAAAATACTTGTACATGAGATGATTAAGGTATGAATTCCTAGATAAGAGCGCTTTAAGTGGATTTGGTGCTTTTTTTTCAGCGATTTGTGAAATAGGCTTTGATATTATTTTATGAAAGGAATAGGCATTTCCCATGAAAGATATACATATATAAATATACAATTATTTTTGATAATATTTTTATAATATTTTTATAATATTTTTATAATATTTTATTTCTATATATTATAAAATGCAAATGAATCTTAATGATTTCTTCGCTCCTTTAGGAAAAGAATATTGCAATTATTTTTATTTTCTTGCGATATTTTTCTTTGTATTGATGGTTGCTCAAGTAATTTTGTTTGTAGTAAAGGCTATGCAAAAAGGAAATGTTAAGGAATTACCCCAACTATTTATGAATATGTTATATCCATTACTTGCTTATTTCCAAAATAGACTTTTGTATTCCATGTGCGTCAACTAAATAATATATTAGCAGATGTTTAATATATTATTAAGACAGTAGAGTTATAATAAAAATTGATTGTTTAAATTTAAGAAGTATTTGTAAATATATCAATAATGAACCAAACAAGTAATAAATCACCGTTAAGATATCCAGGAGGAAAAACACGAGCATGTAAAAAATTAGAAACTATTATGATGGAACATTTTGATATCAGTCAGTTTGATACTTTCATATCACCTTTCTTTGGTGGTGGTTCGTTTGAATTTCATATTCAAAATGATTATGAGTTAAATATTATTGCTAATGATAAATTTACACCTCTTTATAATTTTTGGAATATTTGCAAAAATAACAAAGAAAGCTTATGTGCGGAACTTAGTAAAAAAATAGATTTGGTAGATAAAGACGATTTTACTTCTTTAAGGAAACAAATAATGGAAGAAAAAAATACACTGAACCAAAGCATTATGTATTTTATAATAAACCGTTGTTCTTTTAGTGGCGCCACATTATCTGGAGGGTTTTCTTTAGAAGCTTCAAAAAAAAGATTTACAAAATCTTCAATTGAAAGAATAAAAAAACTGGATCTAAGAAAGTTTAATATTTATAATCTTGATTTTGAAGATTTTATCAATAATAATCAAGATAAAAAAAACTTATTATTTCTAGACCCACCTTATTATTTAGAAAAGGCATCTACTTTATATGGAAATAATGGAGATATGCATGATACATTTGACCATGATAAACTATATAAATGTTTATCAACAAAACAAAATTGGTTTATGACTTATAATAATTGCGAACATATAAAAAATTTATATAAAGATTTTAAAATTATTGAAACAACTTGGAGTTATGGAATGAATAAATCTAAGAAATCTTCTGAAATCGTTATTATACAAAATAATGCATAAATCTATCTCCATAATTCAGTGAATTAAATATTATATTATTATATGACCAAAAAATATAAACAAAGGTTTAGAAAAACCAAACGTAAAAGAGGGGGAGCTGGAAATTATTCCAAGAGGAGGCGAATGGGTACGCCGGCACTCCCCGAGAAATTAATGCCCGCAGCAAAGAGAGGCGATGTGGCCACGGTCGCCTCCGCCCTGCGCAACCCGCTCACCGATCCGAACATGACCGGCCAGTATGGCTACACGGCACTCATTCTTGCCGCGATGTTTGGGCACGCCCCGGTGGTGACGCTGTTGCTGGCCGACGAGCGCGTGGACCCCAACATGACCAACCAGAATGGTAAAACGGCACTCATTCTTGCCGCGTTCAAAGGGGACGCCCCGGTGGTGACGCTGCTGCTGGCCGACGAGCGCGTGGACCCCAACATGACCAACCAGAATGGTAAAACGGCACTCATGCTTGCCGCAGCCGCTGATCAAAAGGAAGGCGACGCGGTACAAGGTCATGCCCCGGTGGTGACGCTGCTGCTGGCCGACGAGCGCGTGGATCCCAACATAGCCGGACCGGGAGGCGTCACGGCACTCATGATTGCCGTCGAAAAAGGGCACGCCCGGGTGGTGAGGCTGCTGCTGGCCGACGAGCGCGTGGAGCCCAACATGGCCGACGAGGATGGCGACACGGCACTCATGATTGCCGTCGAAAAAGGGCACGCCCGGGTGGTGAGGCTGCTGCTGGCCGACGAGCGCGTGAACCCCAACATCGCCACCACTCATGAGGAAACGGCTCTCATGATTGCCGCTAAGAATAATAACGCCCCGGTGCTGGAGCTGCTGCTGGCCGACCACCGCACCATCCGCACCCGCCCTCCCGAAGATGCACCGAATGGTGCTCGCGCCGCCTACGATACTGCCCTCTTCAACGTCAAGTATAGGCGCCACGCTCGCTTCAAGGGTCTCGTGCGCGCGGTGGTGGCGAGTCGCCGCATGCGCCTCCGAGCCGCCAAGACGGTGTACGCTCCCGGCGGAACGGGGTTCGCGGCGGCGGCAGCGAGCTTCAACGCGGCGCGGGATAACTTAACCCCGGCGAATACTAGTGGAACCAAGAAAAAAAAGAAAAAAAAGAAAAAAAGGGGAAAAGGGACAAAAAGGCAAGGATTGCGACCAAAAAGGAAGCAAAGAAGCTAAATCATTCTTTTAAAATAGGTTTTTTCTTTTGTTGTTCCACCCAATGTTCTTTTCCTCCACGTGATAGTTTCCAAAACCTATGTAAAAAACTTAAATTCCCATTAAAATCTTTTCCAGAAATGCGGTATTTTTTCCCTTCTGTTTCATAAGTTCCATCTTTATTACCATAGAAAGTGCAATTGGATACAATATCTTTTCCATTAGATACCATGTTTATTGCGCGTGTAAAAACAGTAGGACCGGTCATTTTATGAATATCGTGTGGATATCTGTTATTTTTAATGTTATCGACAACCAATTCAATTGTTTTTTTCAAGATGGGGTGTTCTTTAGAAAAGAACAATGCCCATTGTGCATAAAAAAGTTTGTTTCCTTCTCTTGTAATATACGAATCATCATCATCGGTAATAAACGAATCAATAGATTTATTGATGCAAGAATCTATGTCTAAATATATTCCACCTTTTTTATATAAAATTAAATATCTCCAAAAATCTACTTTAGCAACAATAATATTTAATTTATTATAACACTCTAAAATCTCTCCATCATAATTTTCTTGAACAAATCTATCTATTTCTTCATCGGTATAGATTTCATGTGTATATTCCGGGTTGTTTTCTTTTAAAGTATTTAGTATATTTTTTTCAATATTTGGATGCAAGGTTTTGGTATGCCATGACTGATATATATGTTTTGGAATAGGCATTACATATATTCAACATTATTTTTTAATTGTTTTAACATTTACAATTTACAGCTTTTTCATTTCTATTAAATCCATGTATTTGAAAGTATTTTTCATCTGCATTCATACATTGTTGGTCTAACTTACAAGCTGCGGTACTTTCAACACCGGAATCTATTTTTTCTTTTCTTAAAATTCTATTTTTTTTTCGTTCTAAATATGAACCTGAATGATAATAATACCGATTTGAATTATCGCAAGAATCACAGTCTAAATCGTTATTTCCATATTTAAAATTGCGATTATCTGTATATTGTCTTGTTAACATAACAGCTTTTTTCTGCTCATTAGAGCAACAGCCTGTATCTTTTGATAAAGTGCTTTCCAGTATTACTTTTCTGTTTTCATTGCATGGAACATTTGTAGAATGAACCACATGTCCGGGCTTATTAATATCATTTAGCAGACCAATTCTTGAATAAGTGCCATCACTCGATGATTGTTTTCTCCAATGACGAATAGGATTTGCTCTTCTTACATTTCCAGAAGTGTAATTATTATAAACAAGTTTAGGCAAACTTCCTTGAACATTATTTTCATAGCTTCCTTTCCAATTTGCCCCAGTTCTTTTTGTATAAAACATTGATCTTAAATTCAAAGCCATATATACTATATTTAGAAAATAAAGTATTAAATTATATTAATGCTAATTGAAGGATTAACTGTGTTTTTTATTTTTATATTACTATTTTCGGTTTGTTTATTTGATGGTAGTATGGAGCCTTTTGGAAAGAACAAAAATAAAAATAACAAGATCATCGAGGGTCTAAAGTCGAAAACGCCTATGGTTACTATTCCTGGTCAGCCACCCCCCAGTAAGAAACTACCCCCGGGTATGTCACTCCCCAGTAAGGAACTACCCTCTTTGTCTGGTGGTAGTATAGATGACATATCAAGAGAAATAAGGATAGGAAAGGGAAGACGCGAGTCTAGTAAAAATAAGTACGAACAACTAAAAACATTGATAAATAACGTTGAAGACACTGTAATAGAAATATTCTTTAATACTGAAAATATTAAAGAAGCTGCTATACGTCTTGACTAATTATTCTATTTATAATAAACTGTAAAGTATTTTATATAAGTAGATTATATATGATTATTAAATTACTTATTATATTTTTTCTTTTTAACATAGGCTTTCATGTGTTTTTAAATACTCAAGAAGGATTTAATTTAAAAAAAGCAGCAAAAAAAGCAAAAAAAGCGGCAAAAAAAGCAGGTAAAGGTATATCAAATGTCGCTCAAAATGTAGGTTCTGGAATAGCAAGTGCCGCACAGTCTGTAGGAAATGCTGTAGCAGGTGCCGCAACAACAGGTGTAAGCGCTCTTGATGAAAAAAACCGGAGACGATGGGATAAATTAAGAGATAAGGAAAAAGAGTCAAAAGAATTAAAAAAAAAAGCATTAGATCTAGAAAAAGATATTATTAAATTGGAAAAACGTTATAATGAGGCTAAGATAGTAGTAGAAAACGACGGAAAAACATCAACGGAAGTAGATTCAGAAAGGGGTCGACTTAGAAAAAAACACCCACTTTTTGCGCCTATGGAATACAATTGTTAATATACTATATAATAAAACTTTTTATAATTATTATATAATATGTTTATTGAATTACTAATTCTATTTTTTAGTGGTTTACTTTTTAGCACAAATTTTATAGAAGGATTTATGATGACTAAGAAAGACGAGAAAAGAATGACAACAGACACATATAATAGAGCGAGAAATTTTTCGAACATAGAATATAATAATAATAGAAGAGCGGACACGGCAATACAAAATTCAACGAAACTTTTAAAAGAATTAGAAGAAATTAAAGAAAATCAAGAAGCAGCAGAAGATGAAGAACCAGAAGACCTGCAAGAAGCGGAACTCGAACGCGCTTTGGCAGCAATGCAATGAATTGGAAATGAAAAGAAAAAAAAAGGATTATTTTAGAAGGACAGATACAATTTGAATAATATAATATATTTTTATTATATACTACTATGACAGATTCTTGTGCCAAATTCACCAAAAAGAAAAATTGTGTAAAGAGGTCTAGATGCAGATATATTGATGGGTTGTGTCAATTAAAACCAAAGCAGGCTGAAAAGGCAGCTCAAGCAGCAAGTCAATCTACAAGATACGATTCTCTTTATGAACAAGGACGTTCCTATGTTGATTCCCAAGATTTAAACACGGAAAGAATTATAAATGGTCCTGGATACAGTTATTACAATTTAATCAAATCTCCGCGAGAAATTGGAATGAGTGGAAAAGGAGAATATGATGCCATTGATAAAAATCTAAAGGGACTTTTAAGTTATGTTGATGTTCTTGTTGAAGGAAATAGTAAAGCTTTAAGAGGCGGAGGAGACAAAGGCAATGATGCTCTTCTTGGTCCTCAAAATTTTTTTCCAACAGGACAATCTTGTGTTATCGATGTTGGAGATGGGGAAAGAAAAGAAGTTCAACGATTTATTTATCAAAACTTTAGACCAACCGGAAATCTTCCAATGGATGTCGGTGATGGCATGGTTAAAAACATGCGAGGTATTATACCAGGTCTCCTTGAAAATATTGCAAAATTTAATCCTTTAGATACATTTGAATCTCTCATGGACGTTAACCCAACATGCATGCTTTTAACAATGCCTGTAACAAAAGATGTAACACAAGCATCCTCAAGTAATCAAATGGAAACTTTTCCCGTATCTATTACAGACATATCTCAAATGGATCCGTGCAGTTTTATAATGTATGGATACCGTAATCCTGTTACTGGATATGCATGTCAGCAAGGCTATAAAAATCTAGGTGATTCCGTAGAAAAAACCATCCGCGATTATACAGATGATGAATTTGATTTGGGATTTTTATACTTATCTACTCTTTCTGTTATGGGATTATACATCATGTTAAAATGTATGAACCCTCAAATTAAAAACATGGATTAAAAACATGGATTAATCCTGTATGAATCATTTATTACAATAGTTATAATAAATGATTATCTTCTTCGCTTCGTCTTACCACGTTTAACACGTTTTTTCTTTTCTGGTTTTTTTCTCTCAATATATCCTAATTCCTCATCATCAGTATCTCCTTCTATTATATCATCCGCATCATCTGCGCTCCCGCCGCCTCCTCCTTCTGTGGCTGAAGCCGCCGTGCTACCACCACTGGAGGAGCCTTCGTCCGCAAAAAGAGAAGAGAGGTTCCTAGAAATATATTTATATATATCTTCAAAAGTAGTATCTTCTTCGTCTCTTCCTCCTTCTTGTTCTTCATCTCGTCCTTCTTGTTCTTCTTCTTGTTCTTGGTCTTGTTCTTGGTCTTGTTCTTCATCTGACTCCTCGTCGTACTCTTTTCTATTTCTTAGATTTTTCTTTGTTCTTCCTCTTCCCATTTCTATTATTATATATCTTTTTTGTTGTTTTTTTCCTCATTAATTTTCTTGTTCTAAATCCGCCTTTCTTTTTTCTTATTTTTTGATAACAATCCTTCCCCATATTTCGCAAATCATCTATAAGATTATAGCTCTCTTCTTTGATTAGTTTTTTATCTTTATTCTTGTTTTTTTTAAATTCTTCATAATTTGGTTTATAAATATAGTCATCGTTTTCATCTTTAATTGTCCTTGTTTTCCAACGAATTAATTTTGCAACATCTAAATCTGCTAAATAAAATAATGATTGAACAATGCTACGAGTAGCACGATACACTTTTTTTGTTATATGTTTTGCAGTTTCACCGGCGTCCACAACAATAACTCGTTTTCGCGGCATTATATTAATATATTAAGGAGATTTATTTTTCTTGCGAAATCTTTTTTTTAGAGTTTTTTTTCTATTCTTTCTGCCGCCACCAGTCTTTTCAAGTCTTGCTTTTGCCTTTTTCATTGCCTCTTCTTTAAGTTCATTTGCCTTTTGTTCCGCCATTTTTTTTGCCTTTTCTTTAAGTTCATTTGCCTTTTCTTTCGCCATTCTTTCTGCCTCTTTTTTCGCGTTCTCAAAATTTTTATCTCCAATTGCTCTCTTAGCTACAAAGGTTGCCACTCTAGCAGCAGGGAGGTTATTTACCATCGATAAACCCGTACTTAATGCTTTCCCTGCAGCCGCTTTAGCTTTCTCTTCAGCCTCTTTAGCTTGTTGACTCGCCATCATATTCTTCATATTATCTTGTAAAACTTCTTTTCCTTTAGCTTTTAACATATCAGCCCCAACTGCAATTTCTGGATTACTAGCAAGCTGTTGAGCAGCGGATGCACCTTTACCTGTATATTGACTTGCAAGATTACTAGCTTTTTCTTTACGCTCTCTCTTTCTCACTTTCTTCTTTTCGTTCTCCTGTTTTTCATTGTCATCTTCGTCATGTATTTCGCCCAATATTATTTTAAGCAATTTATCTGGACATCCACTTGTAGAATTGTTTAAATCAAAAAGATGTTTATACTTTTTAAAATTATAATTTAAAGATTCTAATAGGTCAACAACAATAAGTTCTTCTTCTGTTCTTTCATCTGGTTTTTCATCCGTTCCTTCATCTGTGTTCCCCTCTTCTTTTTTAGTCTCTGTCCCTCCATGTTTTTTATATTTACGGGTTTTCATAAGTTAATATAACGAGATATTATTTTTTATTCGTTTGTTTTTTCTTTTTTTTATTTCTCTTTTTTGCTTTTTTTTTAACAAGCTTGTTCAATGTTTTTTTCCCACCAAACTTAGGGATTCTTCGGTTTTGAGTTTTTTTTGCTAATCCAGAACCGCCTACCTTTTCTTCAGAAACGGAAGGAGGCGATATACTAGGATTTGAAACACCTGCTAAAGCACTTATTGTATTATCATTTTGTGATAATTTCTGTTGTAAAATTTCTTCTTTATGCTCTATATTTAATTTCGAAACATTATTATACTGTTCAATCATTCTTTTATATGTATCTAATATACCAACTATACCGGTAACATCCGTTAAAAAATTCATATTTTCTGTATCCATTTCTGTGGGGCTATTTATATTTAATTCTGTTTCAAATATTTTATTAATACTTTGTTTAAATCTTAATCCATCAAACTTATTGAAATATACCCAACCCGAGTTATAACCATTTGTTCCTGTTATATATAAAGGATATTCATATACATATCCACTCTCATCGTATTTTTCAATACGGCTAGTGTTTTTTAATAAAATGGTTCGATTACCAGAAAATCGTTTCTCCTTTTTTTCATTCATCTCGTGTCTATGACCAACTATTGCTCTTGTTATCCAAATATTAATATTTCTGCTCATTTGTGCTTTTTCCTTTTTCCAAGATTCATTATCTGTTTTTCCCTTATCTTTTCCTACATCCTCTTTGGTTTTGTCATCTTTTTCTTCTTTGGTTTTGTCATCTTCTTCTTCTTCGGTTTTATTTTCTTCTTCATTGGTTTTGTCATCTTCTTCTTCTTCGGTTTCATCTTCATCTTCTTCTTCTTCTTTGGGTTCATCATCATCTTTTGGAGTGGTTGCACTACCACCTTCCATCTCTTTTGTTTCTGCAACGTCACCCTCTTGTTCAACAATTTCTTCATTTTGTTTTTCAGTAGTATCCTCCAAAGAAACTGTATCTTCTGGATTTATTTTTTTATACATTTGATATATAATTACGTTTAGTCCTTCGTCAAACGAATCTGTTTTTAGTTCGGTTTCAACAAGTTCAATTGCTTTCTCTGTTTTAGAATTATTATTAACATGCTTTTTAACCGTATCAGTCCACCATTTATCATATGTATCATCAACTTGTGTATCTTGCTCGGGTTCATCCTTTCCAACCAATAAATTTTCCATTTTTTGATTTTTTAACATGGAAAGAAAAACACGGGACATCTCCTTTTTTTTTTCATCTCCTTTTTTTGTTTTCTCTATATTTCTTAAGGCTTTGTATAAATTACTATTGGTATTTATTCTATAATAATCATTTCCATCTTTCTCAATTAATTTGAATATTTTTACTTTAAAAGTGTTTATGTTTTTATTAAAAATGGTTAATGCGTCATTAAGGTCTTTAACAGATGAATCCTGTATCGCATCATTCACCGTCTCCCACAAAAAATTAACTTTATCATGAAATGATTCTTGAAAATCTTGCATAGATATATTTTCAGGATGGTGTAAATTTTGTACTATTAATCCAAGTTGATATGGTGCGGATTTAGCCCAGGCTTTAAATGCTGATTCATAAGAACCATTAAACATAGCTTCAGAATTTGGTCGTTCTCCTGTAAAAATAGAATTTTTACTACTATTTCCGTCCATTACCACAAGAGGGTCAAACACATCTTTTATTTTACCAACAGATATTTCTAATGGTAATGTATGCGTTTTTTGCGTTAATTCAAATTCTTTAAATAATTCTTCTACCGAATTATCTAATTTAACACTTTTACCATTTACACTATCTTTTTCTGCTAATTTTTTTTTCAATGATGTCAACAGTTGTTTAAGCTCGTTTATAAAAGGATCCTCTGTATCTTCAAATGAAATATTAGAATTGTCTACAAAGTTTGCAAGTTTATTTCCTGAAGAATAAATCTTTTCCATTAAATCACTTCCACTTATTTCACCTTGAATTACCTGTTTTTTAATATTCCCTTCATCGATAATTTCTATATCTTCCTTTATTTGTTCATAGTTATCAATGGTTTGTAATTCTTCAAGATTAGATATACCCCGAGTAATATCCTTTAATTCATTTTGTAGATCATTTTCGGATGATTTTAAGAGATCTACTTTTTTTTGCATTCTATCTAAGGAAGTCTGTTCCGGTTTTGGAACTTCAACACCAGTATACATCTCTTTAATTTTTTTGTTAAGTTCATCAAGTTGTCCACCTACATCTTCCATTTCAGCTTCTATTTTTTTCTGTTGGTCATCATTTTCACTTTTTACAGCAGTTAATTGTTCCATAACATTTTTAGGAAGTACAAATACGGTATCGCGAAACGAATTTATTAATCTATTTAAAGAAATTAAGTCTAATATTAACTTATCTTCCATATTCAATATATTCTTATATATTGTAGCAAGTTTGAAAGCATCTTTTAATTTTATAGATTGAATATCATCTAAACCCGGTTTATTTTTATATTTTTTTAATTCAGTTTTTATTTTAGTTAAAATAGATTCATCTAGTTCGGCATTTGTTTCTTCATCATACATAAAAGATAAAGCATCTGTTGGTTGTAAAAATAAAAAGGGATATCTAGAATTTTTATTTTGATACGTTTTTTCAATTTCTGTTTCCGGACTGGATTCACCCACTAAAGATTTGTCTGTTCTTGTAAAAATACTTTTAATAAATTCTATTGGTTTTAAAGATTTAACTGCTTTAAAATTCAAATTTTTAATTAAAGCCTGCGCAACATTTACCGTACTAAATAATTTCATAGGAGTAAATAATGTTCTCATAAATCTTTTTGAAGAATACCCGGTCATTTCTCCTATGGACTGCGAAACATTAAAAGATATGTTATCTTGTGAGATTCCAACTTCTCTTGTGGACATAGCTGGTTCTGGTCGTTTAAGTAAGTCAGGTGGTGTGGACTCATTCGGTTTTACATCACTGGATGTTTCCGCACCTCCCATTAACCCAATAGACTTTGATACATTTGTAGCAACTCCGGTTAAACCATATTTATAGGCATACGCACCATTATACATACGTGGAAAGCTATTTTGATTATCAAATTCCATAGTGTGTAATCTAATTGTCATACTATCGTCATCTCTAAAATCATAAAACATTGTTATAATAATAATATATTAAAAATTAAATTCTAAAACGCTTACTTAATTCAACAGCAACAAGACCGCCAGTAATTTGTGAAATGATATACAAAAACAAATCATTTTTATTAAGTTTATCTTTATATGCTAACGCAATAGAAACTGCAGGATTAAAATGACCTCCTGAAAATTTACCACCAAGAATAATAGCGATTGCTAAAGCTGAACCAATTGCAAGGGGATTATTTATATTAAGAATAATGTAAACAAAAAATAAACTTCCTAAAAATTCTACAATATACTTGTTCATTATAATAATTAATTATATTTTTTTATTATAATGAGTAAACCTATTGAAATAAAAGGAAAAAGAAATATAGACAAATTATTTAATACCGACGAATCACATACTAGAAAGGAATCTATACAGAATAAAGTGGATGCCTCATGGTTAGAACACAATACTCAAATACAACTCATGAACAAGATATATTTAGGTATTGAAATAGATAATATCAAAATTATTGTAAAAGAATTAAAAAAAAAAATAAATGGATACAAGGCTCAAGATGACAAAAAAATGATATACGCGAAAGAAAAATTTATCACTTTCGATAAATTAATTCAAAAATTAGTAGAAAGTAAATTAAATTGCTTTTATTGCAGGTGCCCCTGTTATTTAATTTATGATACTGTAAGACAAATGAACCAATGGACATTAGACAGAATAGATAATGAATGTGGACACAATAATAATAATGTGGTCATATCCTGTTTAAAATGTAATTTAGAGAGGCGAAACACAAATAAAGACAAATTTTTATTTACAAAACAATTAAAAATTAAAAAAATATAATAATATAAATGAAAAAATGGACAAATGGGACATATCAAGATAAATCAAATAAAAACAATAAAAACAATGAAAACAATGAAAAAATAATTGGTGGTCGTGTATTTTTAATACAAGAAAGTAAAAAAGAAGACATTATCACAAGAATGGAAACACGACAACTATTCACAAACAAAACAATTAATCCATATATGATGGGCAATTCTTATTTAAAAGATTTAGAAGTTCAAGAAGAATTTTTAAAACCACAAAATTCTAATTTTAAATAATGATATAATATATATTATGAATATTCTTAGTAAAAATTATTTTATACCAATTATGTTTTTGGTTGTTCCTGTAATATTTACATTATTAATTTTTGTAGAACAAAACATATTAAGTCATGGTTCCTATATGCACGAAATACAACATTCCGATAAATGGTATACAAAAGATTTAGATCTAAGAAATAAATCCTGGGAAGAGATTAAAGACGAGATTGAATTATTTAAAGGAGCGATGAACGCAATAAATGAAAATTTTTCTAATGATACGTACGATAAAAATGCTCTGCATATTTTAATCATGCAATCATATAAAAAAGTAATAGTATTCGATAATTATTTTTCTTCGGTAGAAAATCATCATGATACAAAAGCATATAAAGATACAATAAAGGATATTGAAAAAACATTAAAAAACTTAATGGAATACAACAATAATATGAAAGATTCAGATTATACAAGTAATTTTTCAAATATAATAAGTATTATATATCTACCTCTTGCAGTAATAACCGGTTATTTTGGTATGAATTTTGCAAGTATGGGAATTCACAGTAAAAAAGAACCCGGAATATTAAATGAACCACAAGGTCAAATGTTTGTTTTCATGATTTCTATAGTTGTGGTGTTAATGTTTATTTATATTATTTCCGAAATTAATAAACCATATGGTGCATTTGATTACATGTTTAAAGGTAATACAGAATTTACATTATATGATTACATATTTAAAAATAAAGATAAAAATAAAATAGAAAAACCGGATCTTATATCACAAAATGAATTGTTAAATCTAGATGAAAATAAAGATGAAACTAAATATGATTTGAAAAATCCTCCCCCATCTTTAAATATTTATGAAAATAATGTTGATAGTTTAGCTCCACCAATCATCAGAAAAGATAAACTTGGTCCATTCGACAATAGTTTATTTGAATATAAATTATAATATTTTTAATTTTTTTTATAATTAAAAATAGTATAATGAATCCTGGAGATAAGTCTACAGATAAGGATTCCGTCATACGTAATCTTTCTAGTAAAGTAAAAGATTTAGAAAACAAGTTAGAATTACTGGAAAAGAAAAAATGGTCGGAATACATAGACGAATATATAGATACATGGTTTGAAGAGAATAAGGAAGAAGTCGATATTGGTCGCGTAAGAATAGGCGGAATATTTGAAGTAGATTTACTTCCGGATAAATTAGAAAAACAAATATATAAAAAAGTATTTAAGATATTATATTCTTTATTAAAACAAAAACTTTAAAGATTTTCAAGATCAGTAATATTCCAATATTCACTACCACCATTTGGCAAAGGACGCCTTATTATAAAAGGAACCTTTTTTTGTTCTAATTCCATTTGTGCAATAACATAAGCATCTATTACATTTGAATCGAGTGTAATAAATGGTTTTGATCCGTTATTAATTTGATTTGCTCGCATTCCTAGAATTTTAGCTTTTTCATATTTGGTAAGAACCGGAATGGTTTTATGAAGGTCATCCACTATGTCTCCCTCCTTATTACGAAGAACTTTTGCTAAATGATAAACCTCGTCGTAATTATGATAATGTTTTTCTGGATGATTTTTTTTTAAATAATTTTGTTTAAGCGAAAAATCAATCTTTTCTAAATTTTCGTCGTCGTCGTCATCGTCGTCGTCATCGTCGTCGTCATCGTCAATATTTTCATCATCATCTAAATCAAAATTAAAATTATCATCGGAACCAACTATATCTTTTAGGTCTTGTTCTTGTATTTGTGGTGCAGTAGATACATTAACCTTTACACCTTCGTCATCAACCCCGTCTCCATCCACATCCACATCCACATCCACATCCACATCCACATCCACATCCTCATCCTCATCCACATCCACATCCACATCCTCATCCTCATCCACATCCTCATCTACCAAATCATCCTTAATATTAAGTTGTTGTGCATTTGTAACACCGTCTTCTTGTTCATCATCGCTTAACATACTATCATCGATTTCGTCATCACCATCAGCTTCTTGAAAAGATCCTTCTTCTTCTGTATCTGACATATATAATACACTTTTATATTCTTTTAAATAATTCAATTTTATAACTATTCATTATTCTTTAATTTTCCATACATGTTCACAATATGGACACACATAAATAAATTTTAAATTAATATCGTCGTATCTAACATAAATAACCTCCTTATCTAGCTTACCATCTTTATGAGTTTCGCATTCTGTATTAGGACATGGAACATTATCCACTCTTGGTAGTGTTGGGTCATACTTGGTGTATTCGTTCACATAATTTAACATTTTATCTTCACTTTTCGCCTGACTATCCGATATGCAAATCGTATCAATAATATTAGTTTCTTTGTTTCCACAATTTCTACAATAATAAATTAAACTATTATCTTCAGCAGATTCTTCTTCTTCATTTTCACCATTTATTCTTATGTAATACATATTATCGCATACTGTACAAAATTTCATTCTATATATATAAATCCTATTAATTTATTTATTTCAATTTTTTAAACATATTATAAAGAGATGGATAGTTAATCACCATCTCGTTCATATTATAAAATGGAAAATTAATTTCGTATTTAGGAATTTTAGCCTTTTCTTCTAAAAATAATAATATTTCCTTTTTGTTTTTTTCAAAATGAGACTTACATTCATTCAAAAATAGTTTTTCATGCGTTGTATTTTTTTCAAAACCAAACAAATGTCCAGGGGTATTTTTGAATACAAAATATATAGAATGATACATATTTTTAAATTCAATTATATCATTATAATAACCTATTTCTTTACATCCCTCTTTAATTCCAGGCTCATGTAACAATGAATCCGTAGTAAATACCATACATAAAGATAATAAAACTGAACTAATGGTTAAACAAGAAGTCCATTCCTCCCCTTTCCATGTATTTAAAATAGATAAACAACACTTACCACTTCTATAAAAATTAGGATGAAATCTCGTAATACCGTCGTTTGTAAGATAAGTTACTTTTGGTGGCGAATATGGATAATCTTCTGGAAATGAAAAATGAAATAAATAATATCCATTTTGATAAGGCGTATTTTTTGGACCTATTATCATAGCATATCCATTTAAAAAGTTTTCTTCATCGTGTTCATAATAAATATTCTGGTCATGTAAGGGATTTACAATGAGCTCTTTTACATCAGCAATTAGTCGTTTAATTGTATCTTTTTTAATCACAGCAGCAGACATTATAATAATATAAAACGTTCTATTTTTAATTTATTTTAACAATGTAAAAAATTGAGATAAAAATTTCTTCCATTAATATATTCATTATCATGAACTTGTTTTCAAAATATTTATACGATCATCAAAAAAAAGAAAATCAAGAAATAACCCACACTCGAATAGGTGACCGAAAACAAAATATACATGGAGGTTCTTATTGTATAGAAACCCACAATTTAGAAAGTTTTTTAGAATTATATTATCAAGAAGTTTTTGTTAATAAGAAACACGAATTTTTAACAGAAAAACAAATTAAAAATGGACCTATTTTAGTAGATTTTGATTTTAGATATGGTCCAGAACAAACCAAACGAGAACATGATAAGAATATGATAGACGATATAATCGCTTTGTATTTAGAAAAACTTAAAAAAATATTAATGATGGGTCAACAACAATTCCCAATATTTATATTTGAAAAACCTAATCTAAATCCCGTTAAAAAAGATAACATAGTAAAAGATGGAATACATATGATTATTGGAATATCGTTATCACATGAATTGCAGTTAGAATTAAGAAAAGAAGTTCTTGAAGAAATTGCATCTACTTGTGATGACCTACCTATTACAAATGATTGGGAAAATGTTCTAGACCGAGGCATTAGTGCAGGATATACAAATTGGCAATTATTTGGTTCAAGAAAACCAAATAATGAAGCGTATGAATTAACCATGCATTATATGATAAAATATGATGAAAGTGATGGAGAATTTGAAACAGAAGAAAAAAATATCGATAAATTTGATTATAAAAAAGATTTATTTTTACTATCTGCTCAAAATAATACTCATGTAAAATTTGAGGTTCAAACAAAAATACTAGAGAAACTAAAACCAAAACAAAAAAAAGGTTCGGGTAAGAAAAAACTAAAGATTAAAACATTTAAAAATTTAAATATAGATGTAGCTGAAATATCATGCAAAAAAGATTTGGATCAATGTTTGGATGCATTACTTGATACTTTAAAAGATGATCGCGAGTTTCATATAAAAGAAACCCACGATTATACAATGATATTGCCAAAAATTTATTATGAAACAGGGTCTTATGATAAATGGTTACGCGTAGGATGGGCATTATATCATACAGATATTCGTTTGTTTATTTCATGGATGAAATTTAGTAGTCAAGCAAAGGGATTTGATTACAGTGATATTTCTGGATATCATGAATTATGGCTTAGTTTTGAAAAAAATAAAAAAGAAAATCTAACCAGTCGGTCCATTCTTTACTGGGCCCGAACCGATGGATGCCCCAAGAAATACAAAGAAATATATAGAGATACCTTAGATCACTATATTGACATTACCGTAGCTGGGGATTTTACGACTCCAGGTGAAAACAAAAAATGTAAGGAACTTGGTTTGGTTCAGCAATGTGGGAGAGATTATGATATGGCCGTTGTTTTATTTCAAATGTTTAAAGATAAATATATTTGTTCAAGTGTGGGAGGAAAAGGAAAATGGCAACAGTTTAAAAATCATAAATGGATTGAAAATGAAGAAGGTATGTCCCTTCGTCTTGCAATATCTGAGGATATGTATCAACTTTATCAAGAAAAAGTGGTTTCAAACATGGAAAGAGTGCAGACATTTGAAGAAGATGACCCGCGTTGGAATGGTATAAGAAATCGCACACATAATCTTGCACAATGTTGCCAAATGTTGAAAAAATCCGCATCTAAAGACAATATCTTAAAAGAAGCAAAGGCATTGTTTTTCGACTCGGACTTCGCAGAAAAACAAGACCAAAATCCATATCTAATTTGTTTTAATAATGGTGTATTTGATTTCAAAGAAAATGTATTTAGAGATGGAAAACCAGAAGACTATATTACAAAGACCACAAAAATTGATTATGTTCCATTAGAACAAATTGAAAAACCAATTTTAACAGATATAGATCGATTCATGTTTCAATTGTTTCCAGTCGAAGATTTGAGAAACTATATGTGGGAACATCTTGCATCCACACTTGTTGGAACAAATGAAAACCAAACCTTCAATATTTACATAGGTTCGGGAAGAAATGGTAAATCCATGATGGTTAGTTTAATGGCAAAAACATTAGGAGAATATAAAGGAACCGTTCCTACTACATTAATTACCCAAAAAAGAGGAAGTATTGGAGGAGCATCTCCAGAAGTCATTCAACTTAAAGGTTTACGATATGCGGTAATGCAAGAACCAAGCAAAGGAGATAAGATAAATGAGGGCATTATGAAAGAAATAACAGGGGGAGATCCAATACAAGCAAGAGGTCTATACAAAGAAAGCGAAACCTTTATTCCACAACTAAAACTTGCAGTATGCTCAAATGTTCTACTTGAAATTAACAGCAATGATGATGGAACATGGCGGCGAATTAGACTTTGTGAATTCATGTCAAAGTTTAAAGAAAATCCGGTGGAGAACGACGAAGATGAACCTTACCAATTTAAAGTAGATAAAAAACTTGAAGAAAAGTTTGATGAATGGAAGGTTCCCTTCATGTCCAAACTTGTAAGTATTGCCCGAGTAACAAAAGGCAATGTAAAGGATTGTGATATTGTTATGAGCAAAAGTAATGAATATCGTGAAGGACAAGATTATTTAACTGAATTTGTAAATGAAAACATCGAACCAAATGAAGATGGTATCATTAAAAAAGACGAACTTTATCAACATTTCTCCGCCTGGTATAAAGAACATTATGGGCGAAATGTACCAAAAGGAAAAGAAATATTTGATTTTATAAATAAAAAATATGGAAAATGCAAAAAGAAAATGTGGGAAGGTATTAAAATTATTTATACATATGATGACGACCAAGAAGATTAAATCATTTATTAATTATGAATAATTACTTCCATTGCCGTAGAATTGGGTTTTTTTGAATGAATCGCTCGACGTGCTACTACTTCTTCTATATTAAATGCACTAAAATAATTTACTACCATATCTACCTTTGCATTACTTAAGACAAAACTAATCTTTTTCTTATTTAAATCTACTATTTCATCAAACAATTTCTTATGGGTCTCTAAATCAAATCCATCCGTCGTATACTTTACAAATGATTTTACATCCACAGGAACATATGGAGGATCCAAATATACAAAATCACCTTGTCTTGCCCGCAGAATTGATTTCACAAAACTCATTTCCAAAAATTCCACATCCTTTATTAAATTACTTATGTCATCTAAATCTTCTTTTGAAATAATGGCGGGAGTTTTCTTGTAATGCCCGTATGGAACATTAAATCCATTTGGTCCTTCACGATATAATCCCCGAAAACACGTTTTATTTAAAATCATAAATAAAGCAGAACATTCCACAGTAGTCTTATCCATACCATTATATTTCTTTCTTAGCCAATAATAATAACTTTCTTTTGAACCTTTTGCCTCTTCTAATGTAGTTGGACTCCTATTCACCGTTGTTCCCGTTAATCCATCGTATTCATTTATATATTTTTCAATATATTCGTATAATTCTTTTTTATGTTTTTGAATATTTTGATATACACGAATCAACATGGGATTTAAATCATATGCATAAATCTTATTCTTAATTGTTATTTTATTCTCTTTTCTTAACGATAAAATAGCCAATAATACACTACCTCCTCCTAAAAATGGTTCATGATAATTTTCCATTTCTTTTGGAAACTTCTTTAAAATCTTTTCTATAATCTGCGTTTTTCCACCAACCCATTTTAAAAAGGGTTTTTGAATCTTACAATCTGTCATTATATAATTCATTTGTTTATTTTTAAACAAATCAATTTTATAGTTTTTCAATTAATTTCTTGTTTAAAATAATACTGCCTGCAAATAAACCAATATAGGTTACAACATAAATTAAAAACATTTCCATCCTTGTAATGGAATACGGCCACCAAGGAAGCCCAAAGACAAGAAGTACCACAACCCCAAATAACACATGACTATACATTGGTATTTCAAGCGGAACAATTGGTCTATATATTACAACCATCAACAATAATAAATGTAACAATGATGATAAAACACTTGATATATCCGTCGGTAGTCCTAAAATCTTCACTTGTTCTATAGGTTGTCTATTTTTTAAAAATCTAAAATATAAATCTACTTGACCTATAAAAGCTACCGTTAAATTATGTAAAAGTAATACCGGTCTTACAGATGGGAAAAACAAATAAACTATTATTGCTATAGGTATTAAAAAGGTTGATAAAAATATATATAAATTTTTCATATATATATTATTAAGATATTTTTTTTACCCACGAATCATCCTCTTTTTGATTCCATGTATAGGTTATCTTATTATTATACCTTACAGGAATACTCTTTAGAGGTTGTTTTCCTTGCGTGTCAATCATCACCCATCCCTCCTCATCATCTTGGTATTCCCATGTATATATATGTTTTGAAGTAATTTGCTCACTATTTAAGGTTAATTCAATTTGTAAACCGTTATCTATCTGTATATTTGAACCAGTATCATCACTTCTTATTTGTTGTGCATCCGTTCTTAATATATTCAGTGTCGCAATCCATTCTATATTATAAGGAGTTTTTTTAATGGGGTCATTATTTGCAGTCAATACTGTACTACTCTCCTTCCACGTCGTCTTGGCTAGGTTCGAACTAGAAAGCTTTTGCACATATAATATTTTTCCAAATCTATCTATAAATTGAAGTGTAGGTTTATTGTCTTGTGTGATTATTTCTATAGAAGTCGGTATATTAGGTGGTGTGCCCAAACTATTCAATAAATCCTCCAAATCCCTTTCACTATTAGTCATCTTACCTTTTCTCATGTATTCAGATGCAGAATCCGTTCCAGATTTAAATGCTTTAGCTATGTCTTTTCCTGAATCGGATTCATAAAAATCTTTTTGAACATCTTCTACCCACTCTTCTCCCTTCTTTGCAATGTTTGGATCAGATATACTGAAATGATTCATATAATCTAACCCATCATTCATCGCTATTTTCACAATATCTGTTAATGGATTAATAAAAAATGGAAAAGCAATCATTATAATAATAAATACAAATGTATGTACAAAAAACTGACTACGATATGCACACAAGCCTACATATATTACGAATAAAACCCAATATAAAGCAAACATAATATGGTAGATTTCGTCGTATTTGTTTATATATTCATTTTTATATCCATTTTCACGTAAATTACGATGGATTTGACCGGAGTTTAACTTATTTTTTAGATAAAGGTATTCTGCTCCCACATAATTATGTTCTTGGTCAATTTCTTTCTTTAAGTCATCATCCACCACCTCCTCTTTTTTTAAATGATTGTTTAATTTATGATAATAACTTGGCATATTTATAATTTATATATATTATTATTCTGCTTTCATTTTAATAAATGATTCCTCTAAACGATTTTGGTTGTACGGTGTAAATTCTTCTGTTGAGACAGAAGCATCATCATCATTTGGTCCAATAAAATCCCACTCAAATGTTCCAAATGAAACAGTCGATTTATTTGCGGTATAAACCAGCATCATTGCAGAATATATAATTGTCATCGTTATTGCTAAAACAATTAAAATAATTCCTATAGTTCCATTAATTATTTCTACATTTATTAATACTAAAACCACAAATATAAGAAGTACACAAATAAACACATAAAATAAAACATTGTTAAACTCTTTAAGATTCGCATTCTGTATTTGCATTTGTTCTGCCTGTTTTAACCTTTTTCTCTTTTTTGTCTCCTCATCATTGATGAGAGTTTTCAAACTTGAAAACGCTGAAAAATCGTAGGCTCCACTAAGATCCATAACATTATCATCCAATGTACTAAAATAAGTTATTCCCGATGAATCAAAATTTGAATAATTAGTTGCATGATTTATTACATTGTTTCTTTCATTCTGCTCAAATAAAACTGGCATTTATATATATTATACAAATAAATTTATAGTTATATAATATAATTAAGACATATCAGTTTTTTTGGCTAAACTTGTAAATCCAACCGCCATAACTGTTATTGTAGCAATTAACATACCAATATAAACAAGATTCTCAGAATCAAACTTTAACGTTTCTGTTTCAAGATTGGCATCCACATTTGTATTTCCTGCTAAAAGTGTATCATATTTTTCCTTTAATTGTGCTAAAGTTAGTGCAATTTCATTTCCATCATCATCTGTAATTGTATATCCTAAATTAATTCTTCGGTTCATTTCCTCCACTAATGCTGTTATTTGCGTTGCAAGATATGTTACTATTGCAAATTTTT
>Ga0257110_1000175_pt1 | contig 33769 bp, 42 predicted proteins | sample LP_taG_7_FD_190184 | JGI IMG/M metagenome (GOLD analysis project Ga0257110, IMG submission 190184) | Marine microbial communities from Northeast Subartic Pacific Ocean, Canada - LP_J_2015_P26_10m | ecosystem: Environmental > Aquatic > Marine > Oceanic | place: Canada: Northeast Subartic Pacific...
CCAGGTAGGTGCGGGTGGCACTGCTGGTACTAATGTAAATTCAAGCGCCAACGTAGCAGGAACTGGGGGTGAATCTAGAATAACATACGGTGGAACCATTATGATGAGTGGTTATGGTGGTACCGGTGGTACTTGGGGAACATCCACGAATGCAGCCGGAGGGGGGTTCTTTCGCTCCAGTCAGTCGACAACATTGTCGGCTGGTAGCTCTGGTGGATATGGCGGTGCGGGTCGTAACAATAACGGTGGTGGTGGTGGTGGTGGCGCTGGTGGATATGGTGGTGGTACCGGTGGTAATGGTGGAATTGGTAATAGCGGCGTTGGTGGTACCGGTGGTAATGGTGGTGGTGGTGGTGGTGGTGGACAAGCCTCTGGAGGCGACCAAAATAACGGTGGTGGTGGTGTAGGACTTCTTGGACAGGGTTTCTCTGGTCCGGGTGGCGCTAGAAACAACCCAGGTTTAGGTGGTTCAGGTGGTCAAAATGGTAATACTAATGGTTACGGAACTGGTGGAACATATGGCGGTGGTGGTGGGGGTCCTGAAGATGATACAAATCGCCCTGGTTCAGTCGGTGGAGCAGGAGGTGTCCGAATCATTTGGGGAACTGGTAGAGCGTATCCGTCCACGAATACGGCGGATGTATAAATATAAAACCAGAAACGATGTGGTAACGGTGCTACAGGTGTAATAATAATTAAAACTTAACCCCAAACTCTTTGCATATTCGATTGTATAGCCCACGGGTACCGTATTTTACCGTACCCAATAATGTTATACGCGTCGATACCGATACGGTTACATTTGGTACACACGTCAAAACTATCATCAATGATCGAGTCTAAGGCAAGACTTCGACAGATTTCATGTTTCTCAATTTCGTGATCCGTATAACTATTGGTCATGATAAGATCATCGAATGTATTGGGGAACCAGTATTCGAGCCATTTCTCGGTTTGTTCACGCGCGTAACTTTGGCGACCCGTGACGATATACATTGTATCGGCGTGTTTGCGTAAATACCCCATTTGTTTACACACACCCGGGATCGGTTTAAGTTTCGCGAACGTCTCGGATTCGTAAAAATCATGGACCATGTTACGCGATTGGGTTTCGGTAATATCGAACATATCTTTATATACGTACGGGTACTTTTGGGCGGTCGGCATTTTGTATCCACGGAACTTTGCCATAGGTTTAACGAACGAGACGAGGACTTCGTCGATATCAATAGCAACTCTTTTCATTTAAATAATACTATAAAAAAATCTCTAACTGTGTTTTTTGTGATTGAAATTTTTATTCAGGTATAGTAGAGTATGGCGGATAAAATACCCGTCGTCGACTATAGCAGAATGGAACGACTCAAACCTCCGGAAAATACAGTTATACCACTAAACGCAAATACTATTTGTTTGTTTCTAATAATCGTGACCATAATTGGTCTTTATAAACGCCACGTCGATATTAGTCAAGACCGCGAACAACGTCGTATTTGATACACTCGTTAGGGTCTAGGTAAACGTCACGTTTCATAAGTTTCTTAAGTTGTTTATCAGGAATATTGGTTTTTTCTGTATACGTTTTCTTAACCATATCCATGAGTTTATCACACATTTTCATTTCATCCTTAACTTCCTCGTATTTACCCCAAAATCCACCCGTGGATATTTGATGGATGAGAACGTGTGCATTTTTACCGATAAGACGTTCGTGTCCACCCAAAAGAAGGAACGTTGCTGCCGAGCAGCACTCACCTTGTGCGATCGTCACGACCTTAACGCGCGATTTTTCGAGAATGTTCATTGCACTCAGACCCGCGAACAAATCACCACCTCCGCTACATATATGTATCCGAATAACGGGTTCGTACCCCATAAGTTCCGCCTTTTGTTTAAGAAGTTTGATTTCGAGTTTCTTAAACTCTTCTACAAATTCGAGAATATCCTCGTTCGTGATTTCACCGTAGTATAATATTTCATTACCGATAACACGTGTGATTTTAAAATCATCATCATCCGTGTTATTGGCTGTAGACATTCTTTTACTTTCATTTTGATATTTCTTCTTTAATCAACTTTTTTATTTTTGTAACTTCACGTTGTTTAAGTTTATTTTGTATCGCTAAATGATTCATTACATCAAAATCTTGGGGTGTTAAATTATACTCTTTAAATTTAGAAACGTCTCCCATCTGTGCATACATTCTAAATAACATAAACTCTTGGTGTTTAAAATTAGAAGAAGACTGTACTTGTATATTTTTAATTTTCTGTTGTCTCATTTTTTGATTACCAAACTTTGTCCAAAACTTCCCCGGGCGTATATTTTCCGGATATAACTTTTTAGTAAAATATATTTTAGGTATTTTTATCGCGCTTAATGCAAAAAAAGGCATGGTTTCCCAATTACCTTTATACATATTTACGTCGTAAAAATCTGCATCTGATAATGCTTGTGTTATTTTGTCGGCGTTATCGTCTATTACATCTATATAATTTTCTTGAATAGCCGACCAAATGTGACCATGTTCATGTAAAGAATCTGTTATATTTATAGTTTCATCACTAGATAAAACATCATTGATAATATCTTTTGGTGTTTTAAAAATATCTTTTTCGCATGGAAAATCTAAATAATAAAAAAAATTAGTTATATTTCCTTGACACATTGTAGCGGCTTGTTTACAATTAGGGTGCGATGGTTTAAGGGACATTATTTCTTCTTCACTTCTTTTAGGTATAATAATTGTAACGAAATTGTCGATAAAATAAACATTTTTTGATGTTACAACTATAGGTTTATTTGTTAGTTTATCACCGTTACATACGGTCTCGATAATAGATTTGTAAACGTGTATATCACTTTCGTAATCTTCTATATAACTATACATATTAGAATTTGTTATAGTATCCATAAATATATCTTTTTTTCTCAGAGTCTCATCCCATATTTCTATACTATTTGATTCATCTAAAACTTCTTTTAATATAAAAGTTTTACCATACCCGGATTTTCCACATAAAAAAACGTTTTTTCCTTCGTTTAAATATTGTTTAAGTTTTTTAATTTCATGTTCATGGAGCGTTAATACATTTTTCTTTTTTTCTTTTTTTATTATAACAAAGGAATTCATGTCGTCGGATGAAGGAGACGATCTCGCTAATCAGGCTTTAGATATTATTTTAGATAATAACGTTCTTCAAGATCGTATAATAAACCCCTTTAAAAAGAAAATTATTCCTTATATATTTTGTATTGGTTTCTTTAACTTAACCATGTTTATTATGATTGTTTATCTCTCAAATCGTCTATCGAAGATTCTGTAATATCAGTTTCGTCTTTGGGTATTTCAGTCACAACTTCCATGAGTTCGGTTCTTCGCCGTATTTCTTTCATGAGATCACCTTTCAAACTAACGATACCTTTATCTTTTAACTCCGATATTTCATTTATACGTTGTTGTTTACCTTCTATATCAGATTTTATTGTTTTCTTAGCCGTTTGAATATTACCGCGTATATCTTCGAGTTCTTTTTTAAGTTCTCGTTTTGCCACACCTCCTACGGCATCTTTCAATTTCGTAATAATTGTATTTTCAGCTATAGCCTTGAATGGTATGATAGGTTGTATATGCATAATCTCTGGTTTGAAGAATGCGTTATCATCTGGAAACTCACGCTCAAACGCATCTATCATTTTTTTAGGTACATTAGGTGATTGTTCTATTAAACGATCATATTCTGTTCGCATATTTTCAATCATATTTGTACCACTTAGTGTTCGTTCGGTAAGTGGGAGTGTAAGTTCGAGACGTATTGTTCGTGAAATTTTACCGTATTGGACAGAAGCAACGCGGTGACCTTCCATGAGTTCATTAATTTTAAGGAATTGCATGATCGTCGTCGCAATGGCTGTGATTAAATTTAAACCACCAATAGCCGAAGGTACAAATGGTTGTACTGTAGGCGGAAATGTTTCCTGTGCAAAGTTAGCAGTACCGGTAACCGTACTTACAATTATGAGTGGTATTGTGAATTTCATACTCAAATTTTTAAATGAACAATAGGCCTGATAATGCATGTATCTATAACAAGCAGCGGCTTCACCCCAGGCCTTAAGTATTTTTTCTTGTTGTGGATGCCATATTTTAGGCAGTTTCTTTTCTTCATTCATACTAATAGATATGAACATTATATTTTTTATTCATTTACTTTTTTTCATAACAATGTTAGTAGTTCCATTTATGAAAAATAAACAAAACTTAGAATTTTATTCACTTTTGGTACCTTTTATATTTTTCCACTGGTCTGTGAACGATGATTCATGTGCTTTAACACAAATGGAAATGGCTGTTACAGGGAATAAAAAAGAAGAAACTTTTTTTGGACGCGTTGTTGGGCCTATATACAAAATGGACGATACATCTGCCAATAATTTACTAAAAAGTCTTTTATTCTTTTTATGGTTACTTGTACAGTTTAGATTAAAACGAATTGACTTTTCTCCAATTTTTAAATCAAATAAAAAATATACGTAAATATAAATGAAGATTACCAATAAGAATAAAACAAAAATCTTATTCGCTACTGTAATTTTACTCACGGTAACTATTGTGTACCAATTTTACAATCCAATAATTATTAAGAAACGAGAACATTTTCCGGTAAAAGTTCAAGTACCCATCCAAGTACCAATACGTGTTCCAGTTGAGACGGAATATAGAGATCCACCGATCAAACAATACAAACCCGGCCACGTTCAACAAATGGGAATACTTACAGGAACGGACGAAGAAACTTTACCTTTATATGGTAAAGAGGTTCGTGGGAGACGCGACAGGTACCATTATTATACAGTCACACCGGGTGATCAGAAATACCCACTTCCTATAACACATAATGCGCGCGATTGTATGGAAGATATCGGGTGTCAGGAATTCTATGGTAATGAATCCGTTTCGGTATTAGGACAAACGGGTGCATTCCAGGCTAAAATGTATAGAACGGATAATTTTTTTTAAATACTAATATTTAGAAAATAAAATTATAAAACAACACGATAAAGAAATCATACATGAAATTCCATCCATAACCATTCCCTTAGTTTTACACCCTTTTGAGCATTTTTCTATAGGTTTACCCCCAATTGTTATATTTTGTAATACGAGACATTTGCATTTATAGTGTTTTATCATAGATACTATTATACATAAAAAACATAAAAATAAAATTTTCTGTAAACGATCCATCTTTTATAGTACGTCAATATAATTTTATTGGTTAATATAAATGAAGATCGATTCGTTAAAAGCCGAAGCGAAGCGACTTGGTATTCGTGTAACAAAAAAGATTAAGGGTAAACGCGTACCCTTAACTGAAAAGGAGCTCGATATGAAAATTCAAAGACGACAGGCACCAGCTTTGGAAATACAGGTTCGACAGACAAAAAAACTTTTACGTACGTGTAGATCCATATTTAAAAATATGGGTGGAGTACCAAAACCAAAGAATAAATCTGTAACACCAGTTCGACGTTTACCAGTTCCACCACCACCACCTCCATTTCCAACCCGAGTTATAAAACGAGACCCCGGTGCGAATTTAATGACCGCTTTAAAAGCAAATCTTAAAAAACGTGGTATTAAAGAAAAACTAAACCAAATTTCTTAGATATTTTTTTTTTGGCACTTACCATATCAGGTTGGCTCCAAAGAAGCCATCTCGACCAAAACCCAGCGGTATAAAAACCTGTTTTACTCCAGTTTTCTTTATCACTTTTAGTAACATCGAGCATATTTACATGAACGAGTTTAGGATCATTTTGTTTTTGTACCATATGTGGAACATACCCACCATGTCTCGTTACATAAGAACGCATTCGTATAGGATTTTTGTGTATCGTATAATCTGAATACCCTCTCGCGCCAAAATCAACAATCTTACCGTTCTCAAAAGTTACTCTGAACTTTTTATCAAACCTTGGACTCTTTTTTAAACGAACTCGGGTCATTTATTATACATTTATAAAATTATTTATTAATTTTTATACTAAAGGAAAATTCTAGCAGAAAAACATGTTAATTGTCCATTCTATATTGGAGTAAATTGAGTATGTCTAAGAAATAATCGAGCGATGCATCTATGAAATCACCTCCATAATTCTTTTTTAATATATTATTCGTATCAAAAACGACGAATAAGGCAAATAGTAACGACCCTATCTTTGCGTATTTCTTTTCACCGGGGCTAAAGAGACGCGCGAGTATGAGCGCTAAGAGACCAAAGAATAAAAGTATACCGAGTGGTCTTAGATCGAATCCAAACTGTACACTAAGAAGACCTAGTATAAACATACCTATGAATATAGTAACAACTTCTAAAAGTGCCTCTTTTATGTTAGCTTGTGGTGAAAGGTAAGCACCCATGAGAATTGATATCATGGTGAATAGACCAAACTTAAACGGTAAACTTAATTTAGCAAATACAAGTACTAAAAATAAACCTAATAAAAGGAGTAAATTAAACAGTGTATTTCTTGCCATGTAATCACTATAAGATGGACTATCTATGACGGTTTTTGCGGATTGGTACGTGACGAGACCCTGGAAAATAAGGTTTGCAAATACAGCACTCATGAAAGGTGCTTTTGACTGTATCACGTTCATTTATAATTGACAAAGATAATTTTCACCGCGACGTTTTCTTTTTATTAAAACAATTCCGAGGACGAGTGATATTAACCAACATTGAAATTCGGATAATCCGTAAGGTTCTTCAATCATAAACATTTTTAATTGTATACTATACTATTTATTGCTTTATCTTATTTTGTAATCGTGTGAGTGTGTAGTGGTGGTATAAGTGTACACCCGATAAGAATAGGGATACGTACACAAGTGGGTTTTGTCTAGCACGTTTATCGAGCAATACGAGCAATGCTAATGTTAAAGTTATCACACTTGGCATACTGAACAGAAATATTTGTGTATCGGTTAAACCAACAAAACGTTTTTCTAACGTATTAACATTTTCTGTCTGTTCTGGTGCGTATTTTTCGAGTTTAGGATATCCTGGCATTTATTATACACACACAAAAAAATGTGGATTTTTATGATACCAATACTATTGATATTAAACGATTATATCAAAACCCCTATAGATAGACTGTATTTTCAAACTCCTTTACGTCCCCTTGTTGGTATACGTAATTCACTCGTCGATCTATTTTTTTATAAACCACATTATTCTGTTTATGAGTTTAAGAGTCTATGTACAGTACAAAATCATTTTATTGATATAAAAAACGAATATGATACAATACACAAGTATATACAAAAATACTATTTTCACGACCTTGATCCATGGTTTGAATATAATGAAAATTATTATTACTACAAAATACAGGATTTTCCTGAATTAAACACATTCTTAAAAACTGTACCATGTATCGAACATGCTATAATCGCGGTTATAGAAGGGTCAATGTCAATACCAGCACATCGCGCCGAGAGTAATTTACAGTTACGGTACCATTTAACAATAGAAGGAACAAGTAATATCACTACAGATATTGACATTCACAAACACGAGCCTAGTGAATATATTTTATTTGATCATTCACGATATCATAGCGTGAATAAGACTGATAAGGGAAAACGCGTGGTTTTAATATTAGATATAAATAGATTTTAAAGATGGTTTCGACAAACGGCCATGTACATTTCTTTACCACCTACAAGTTCAACTTTATCGCTATTAACTATACGTTTCGTAAAAGGACCATGTGTTCCATCCATACATTTCATACACATAGCAGTTAATTTGAAAACTTTATCAGCGAGTGGTATACAATCTAAAATTTCACCTATTTTTTCCTGTTTATAATCACCATCGAGACCTGTTAATATAACTGTTTTACTTCGTTTAAGTGCTTCTTCTACAAATTGTCTTAGACCTGTAAAAAATTGTGCTTCGTCTATGGCTATAACGTCTACTTTTTTGTAATCGAGTGTTTTAAGATTATTTGTTTTTACACAATCAAATTTCATGTTATCATGTGTTCGTAGAACATGTTCTAAACACCGCGTATCTTTACTCGAGTTTATGACGAGTATACTTTTTCCTATAACCTCATACCTTTTTAAACGTCGAACGAGTTCAGACGTTTTACCCGAAAACATGTTCCCCATTATGATTTTCAAACTCATTATTAATTAGTATTGAACTTATACTTTTAAATATATTCTCAGGATATAGTAGAACAATGTTCATTTATATATTATTTTTATTAGCTCTACTGCTGAATGGTTTAATCGGATATACCGTTTCGTATAAAAGGAGTGTGAAAGAAGGTGAGCCTGTATACGATTTAGGATTTAACCTCTTACCAAATTTACAAAAATATGATTATTTAGGTGATTATGCGTTAATCATTCCTATACTTTTTGTTCTTTTTTCATGGGGATCATGGAAAACGTCAAAACGTGAAAGTTTTTTAACAATGTTCATTTTGATGTATACGTTTAGGTCATTATCAAATTACGTAACGACATTACCTTCGTCTAAGGAATGTAAATTAAAACCACCGTTCGGTTTTTGTAACGATTATATATTTTCTGGGCACGCCACAGTTAATATAATATCATCGTATTACGTAGGTTTACCTTTATGGCCGGTATGGCCGATAGTAACGTCTTTGTTTTCCGTGGCTTCTAGAGAACATTATTCAGTCGATCATGTTATTGCGTGGCTTATTTTTGCTGCTCTTAAGTGTGAAATATAATATTTATATATTTAAATGACCTTTAATACGTACGTTATAAATTTGGATTCACAAAAGAAACGATACGAAGTTCAGGAAAAGAAACTTAACGAGGTTGGTATTTATCCTACGCGTATAAGTGGATATAAATTTGAAAACATTGGCAAAAGTGAAATAAAAAAACATTTTAGTTTCATATTTACGGTGGATAGTTTTGCATCTAGATCTGCTATCGGGTGTACGTATAGTCATATACAGACACTTAAACACTTTTTAGATAATGACCCGTACGACGTTGCTTTAATAATGGAAGACGATGCTTTTCCTTTATTTACTAACATTGTTCAATTGGAAAAGAAACTCGAAAATATAGATTGGGACTATTTAAGTTTACACTGTGATGGTGTGTGCCCTAAAGACGGTGGTAAATCTGGTTTATTATCTGGTTCCACTGCGGCATACTTTATTACACGCGAAGGTGCAAAAAAAATAATAAACTATAAACATTCTTTTCATTATGATGTACAAACAACAACAATGAAAAACTTGGATAAAAAAATTGACGATAAAAATTCGTTTTGGACGGATGAAAACGCTAAAATGAGTGGCGAATTGAGTACGAATAGGTACAAAAGGTATTGTCATAAAGTGTATGATAAAATTACGGATAATGTAGTGAATAGAGGTGAGAAAACCGCTTGTCACTATAAGGATTATCGCATGTTTAGAATACCTGTATTAGGTTACGAAACATCTGTAGAAGATTTAATTATATTTCTGTTGTTTATTTTAATCAGTTGTACAGCTTTTATCGGCGTAAAACGCATAAAAAGTAGTAAAAAATAGTAACGAACCCATTAAATAATTTTGTTTTTTGGGAAAGAGTGCGAGTAAAGCGATATTTATAAACAAAATGTAAATGTAAAAAAATTGTATATATTCTTTGGGGTGTCTCGACATTCTTTCTAAAGTAATACTTCCTGGATAAGAAACGAATAATGCGTTTACATTTTCTTTTTTATCGAATGGGCTAAAATTCTTAAAAATTAGTTCTTTATCATCAACTTTTATGAAATCATATTTTTTACATAAGTCATTCAAATTATATTGGTCATCTTGACACTTTGGCTTTAAAGTTTCTTTTAATAAAATTGTAAGATGTTTAACATAACCCATATACATACCACTACTTGCAACATGTTTATTATCACACTTAGGAAATCCAAATCCTGTGTCAAGTATATCAGGGTGTTTTGAAACAAGTATTTTACACTCGTAACTCTCAAAAAGACTCTTTACATTTGAAATATCTTTATTTATTATTGTATCAAACCCATCGAGGAAAACAATTATATCGTCGTCTTTTTTCGTTTCCATGTATTCTAAAACACCTTTGTATTTGTCCAAGAACCCATTCCATTTCTTACCCATACCAATAACTCTTACTTTAACACCGTGATCGTTATTTATAAGTTGTTCAAACATACCAACTGATTTATTCGCGTATGTTACTACTTCTACTGACATTATTACAATGTATATATATTTTAATTAAATTTACATTTTTTATAAAAAATAATATACATTATAATACATAAAATACAATGAATCTGTATATTTCTATTTGAAAATATTTCTAACATATCTCTTTTAATTTTGAACGGTCTTGCTTCGTATATTGGGTTAAAATGTGTATCAACAATTATTTCATCGAAGTAACTGTTGAAATGTATATGTTCGATATCTGTTATCGTTTTATAATCATACTGTGCACCTGTATTCTTAACGGATGAATACCTGTAAATTCCGAAACCGCTAAACGCTGATTTAACGTTTATGTGTTGTTTAATGCCTGAAAATATAGGTACTACTTTATACCACGGTGTTATTGCACCGTGATCATATGGTACTTTTGTTTTTTTTATTTTTGACATTCCGAATATGGCATCTACTTTTTTATTATTTTCCATGTATGTAAACATGTTTACGAGACCATTATAATCGAAACTTACAAAATCTAAATCGAGCATGCATATGTAATCGTACTCGATACCCGAATTCATAACAGCATCTAGACCCTGTTGACGAATGTATGCAAGTCTTCTAAGACGTTTTGGACACGTAAGTTTTTCATTTTTTTTACACAATTCAACTGCGTCCGTGTTATCCAAATCTAGGGTAATAACTTTTTTAAGGTTCGCTTTTCTTAGTATATTTTTGGTATTATCTGTACTATTATTTTCAACGGTGTATATATCCTGGTTAAATTTATATATCGTATTTAAATTTCTTTCTAAGTATTCTTCGCCGTCCTTAACTATGAATATAAATGCAATCTTCATATAATTAATGTTTAGATTAAAATAAATTAAAGAAAGTTCGAGTATATAGATAAAATAGAATGCCAGAAACACTTCAAATTAAACGATTAACACTAGATGCAACTTTACCGACACGCGCGTCTCCGGGATCAGTTGGATACGATTTATACAGTTTAAACGATTTGGTCATTCAACCAAATTCTAGAGACATTGTGAGTACGGGTGTGTGTGCGACTATTCCATTGGGGTGTTATGGACGCATAGCACCGAGATCGGGTTTAACTGTAAAATACGGAATTCATGTTGGTGCGGGTGTGATCGACCCTGATTATACGGGTGAACTTAAAGTCTGCTTATTTAATCTCGGATCAGTTCCGTTCGAAATTAAACAAGGGGAAAGAATTGCTCAGTTGATTTTAGAGAAGTGTTCGACACCTCTTATACAGGAAGTAAACGAGTTACAAAAAACTATGCGTGCTAATAGAGGTTTTGGGTCTACGGGGGCGTTATAATTAATTATTAGTTACCGAATGCGACACCACCCATACCATTCTTAATCCTGAGAATGTTATAGTTGACACCGTATGCACGAACAGCACCTACAGCACCTGAACTAGCGTTTTCGGTACCTTTTAAAGCTAATTTAGCGGAATCTATACGCGAAAAGTTCAAAGAACCCGTTGGTTGTGATTTATTCATCGTAAGACAGAATGGCCACGTGGCTACTGGTTCAATGTCTAGAGATTCTGAAAGAACGGAACAGTGTCTACCTGGAACAACATTTGTGTGATATTCACTTGTCATATCTTCGAAAAGTGGTGTACCGTTTATATACATGGTACCTTCGGTAAATGACCAAGTATTAGTTTGTGTAGATGCAGCGATATGAACGGCCTTAACTGGATGGTTAAAGTACGAAAGATCGACCGACGTATCAGCTTTGTTCATTGGTTGGTACTGAACTTGTGTTATGAGGAGTTCATGTTCGCTATTCGCGAAGAATTCACGCTCGGCTGTGTCCAAATATATGTACGAGGCATACGCTTTTGGTGATATCGCACCGAGAGCACTACTTCCACCAGTTCTACACTTGATTCTAATTTCAACTTCGTGGTATTGAAGCGCGACGAGTGGTAAGGATTTGGTCCAGTCTTCACTGAAAAAGAATGGTATGACGTAACTTCCTTTACTAGCATTTGCTTGCTGATCTCTTGTGGTCATAGCAGTGGTAGCCTTTGCCTGAGATTCGTTATAGAGAACGTTATGAACACCCGCAACATAGAGAGCGTCTAATTTACACACTTCTTGACCACCTATCCAAAGAGAAAATTCGGTTGGGTTTGATTGAGAATTAAATAAACTTGTTGCTGCGTTGTCTATATGTTTGGTGTTAATATTAGTACCTTCGAGCCAAACATAGCTTAAAAGATCACCCTTTGACTGGATTGGAATTTTGATTTCGGCACCTTCCTTAAATGAACCGATATAATCGAGACGTTCTGGTTTTATCGCGAAGTTGGTATGACGTTTATAGTTTTGTCTAAAAAATGAGACTTGTGGGTCGCCTGTGATGTACACATCTTGTGCACCTACTGATACTAGATCGATCAAAGCAGCTGACATATTTTACTAATATAGTATATTAAAAAAATCGAGCGATAACGTAATAAGAAAAATGGTCGTCTTTCAGGCACTTACCTGGGAAACCGAAGACAAAGATGATCAACATTTAGTACATATATTTGGTAAGACACAGAGTGGAAAATCTATATGTCTTACTACACACTTTGCTCCTTATTTTTTTATTAAATTACCTACTGATGGTTACGATAGACGTGCTGAGATATATTACGATAGTATAAGACAGGTTTGTCCTGGTTTAAAAATGAGTTACGATATACAATCTTCTATGGATGTTTGGGGATTTCAGAATAGTAAAAAATTTTATTTTATGAAACTTAATTTTGATACACTCGCGAATCGTCGTAAGGTTGGGTACACGCTGAAAAGACATTTGAAAATTTATGAATGGGTGTTTGATATCGTAAACGACGAAGAACTCCGACGATGGAAATTTACTGGTGAAGAGGTAAAATTGAAACTTTATGAGTCTAATTTGGATCCGGTACTTAGATTAATGCATATAACTGGTATTCAGTCAACTGGGTGGTTAGATTCTGGGAGTGATTGTACTGATACAAATTACGCAAATACTGACATTGATATAACATGTAGTAATTGGAAAAAATTAAAACCGATCGATAAACCTGAAACTGCGCCTTTTGTAGTCGCATCCCTTGATATTGAATGTAATAGTTCGACTGGTAAATTTCCGGATGCTGAAATATTAGGCGATTGTTGTTTTCAAATTGCAGTTTCCCTGTGTTATTTTGGTACAGACGTTCCTTATAATAAAACCTGTTTTTGTTATAAACAAACGGATAGTGAGCTTGAAGGATGTACTATTCTAAGTTACGATTCTGAACGTAAGATGTTAGAAGCGTTTAGTGAATATATGGTAAAAATGGATATAGATATAATAACTGGTTGGAACATATTCGGTTTTGATATGAATTATATAATGACACGAGCTAATATGGTTAGGTGTTCGTCTAAATTTTATGAAATGAGTAAACTTAAGGGTCATACGTGTGAGATGAAAGTAAAAAAACTGTCTTCGAGTGCACTTGGTGATAATGAACTTAAATTATTACCTATACCAGGTCGTTTCATTTTTGATATGTTTCACGAGGTTAAAAAAGGGTATAAACTCGATTCGTATAAACTCGATAACGTTTCTAAATTATATTTGGGTGATCAAAAGATTGATATGCCTATCAAAGAAATGTTTGCTCGTTTCAGAGAGGGAGATCCGGTAAAACTACGCGAGGTTGCGGAATATTGTATAAAAGATACTTTACTTCCGCACAAATTACTTTCTAAATTATGTACACTTATAAATCTTCTCGAGATGGCAAAAGCGACATGGGTTCCGTTATGTTATTTAGTCGAGAGAGGACAACAGATTAAAGTGTTTAGTCAGTTAACTAAAAAAGCGAGAGAAATGGGGTACATTGTTCCTACTATAGAGTGGGGACAGGGTCTCGTGGATGGATACGAAGGTGCGACTGTACTAGAGGCGCAAAAGGGTGCGTATTACACACCGATAACCGCTCTTGATTTTGAAGCCTTGTACCCATCTATAATGGTGGGACACAATTTGTGTTATTCTACCTTGATAATGGACCCTGTGTACGAAAACAAAAATTTATACCCCGATTTAGAGATCGAAACATTTGGAAATTATAAATTCGTACAAAATGTACCGAGTCTTATACCAAATATATTAACAGAACTTAAACAGTTTAGAAAACAGGCAAAAAAAGATATGGCTAATTCGACGGGATCTTTAAGAGAGATGTATAACGGTAAACAATTGGCGTATAAGATTTCAATGAATTCTGTATACGGTTTTACTGGTGCGTCTAAAGGTATTTTACCATGTGTACCTATAGCGTCTTCGACAACAATGAAAGGACGTATGATGATTGAAGATACAAAGAATTACGTCGAGAAACATTACCCGGGTGCAAAGGTAAGGTACGGTGATACTGATTCTGTTATGGTTGAATTTGACGTCGGTGAACGTAAAGGTGAGGAGGCTATTAAATATAGTTGGGAACTTGGTGAACGCGCGGCAGAAGAGTGTACGAAACTTTTTAAGAAACCAAACAATCTCGAACTTGAAAAGGTGTATTATCCATATTTTTTGTATTCAAAGAAAAGGTATGCGGCAAAATTATGGACACAAGGTAAAGATGGTAAAATGAATATGGATTGTATAGATGTGAAAGGCCTTCAACTTGTTCGGCGTGATAATACTCCTTATATGCGTGAAGTTTCAAAAGAGTTACTCGATGTTATATTAGAAAGTAACAATACGAGTAGACCTAAAGCGCTAGCTTTACAACGGGCTATCGAGTTATTAGAAGGTGACGTACCTAACGAAAAGCTTATAATTTCTCAACAATTGGGTGATTCGTATAAGTCTGATAATCTACCACACGTACAGGTTCGCAATAAGATGCGTGATAGACAACCTGGTTCTGAACCACAATCTGGTGATAGAGTTCCTTATATTTTATGTAAAACTTGGGATCCTAGAGCAAAAGCTTACGAGAAGGCTGAAGATCCGAAATACGCGGTCGATAATAAAATGGATATAGATTACTCTTATTATTTTCTTAATAAATTTATCAACCCTATATGTGATCTTATAGAACCATTATTTGACAACCCTAAGGAAGAAATATTCGGGGAACTCATAACACGTTCTAAACCCGAAAAACGAAGTAAATTGTGTGATTACGATCCTAAACAGCAACGTATATCAGACATTTTTAAACTTAAAAAATAAAGTACAATGTATTATAAGAATATGGACATCACAACTTTTTCACAAACGATCGAGGTTTTTGAAAAAAATATCAAAAATCTAATAAAATACGAGCTCATTCATATGTATCATAAAATTTCTGAAAAATATAAAATACCGTTTGACGATCTTATTAAAAAATGTGAATATGTTTATAAAGACGAAGATGTGTCATTTCCAAAAATGTTAGATATAAGAGAAACTGCACGAATTGAATTTAGGCTAAGTAATGCTATTCATAATACAGCTATAGAAAGACTCGATATTATAAAATGTAATACAATTGAACGTTTATCTCGAGAAAAAAAAGGACTTATTAATATATCATCTTGTTTAGAGTATATAATTGACACACATACTCGGGATTCCGGGTGTATAAAATTATGTTGTGGGATATCAAATAGTGGTAAAATATGCATGAAATCTGCTAAATGGAAGGTTGGTTCGTATAAATTTTGTAAAAGTCACGCAAAAAGTTTAAAAATAGATAGTGTGCCTATTATTTCTAATTGGATAAAAGTTCCATGTAGTGTTAGTAATGACAGTTCATCCAACAATACGTCCGATGATGAATCTTCACCACTACCCATTACAAAAACAGTTTTTAAATAAACTTAAAGTTTAATTAATAAAAATATATAAGATGAATAAATCAGATATATTATTAACTTCTATAGATGGTTTTTATAAAGAATCTAAAAATAAAGATGTATTAAAACAGATACTAAACAAATCTGGTGGTATATCTTTGAGAAATCTCGAATGGTTCATAACAAATTATTCTAAAAAAAATAATTTAACATACAAAACTAACGATGGAAAAATTTTCAGTGTTCACTGTGCCTATAAATCGAGCTTGGATGGTTATAGTAAAAAGTTATTTGATCCTTTTTGTAGAACAGATAAGATTAGTTACACAATACCAGGTACATCTGATGAAATTCATACAACAGTTGCACAGTTAAATTTTATAAGATGGTGTATAAAAAATAATATAATCGAATATATAAAAATAAATAAAAATAAGTTATTTAATAAGCACGTTTAATATATCCATTCTCAAAGGTGTAGGTTTGGTAACCTACATAATAAATGTGTAAATTATAGTCTTCGGGTAGACCATTTACCATTTTAACATCTAAAACAGTTCTGTTAGATTGTAACTGACTAAAATCCAAGCTTCCCGATGGTTCTACATTTACCGGATTCATCGAGAATGCAAACGTGTATATATTTCTTAAAGGCCTTGATAACCGAGACAATAATGGTATGGTATATTTATAATATTTATGATCGCTATCTTGAAACCCCGGAACATCTTCTCCATTTACAAAAATTTTAGCACTTGACATGGGAGGATTATAAAATTCGTTAATAACTGAATACGTACTTTGTGTAGATAAATTATACCTATTGTGAAAGTAGTATTTATTATTATCAGTTGAATTAGTGAAACCTGGTCCCCTTGATATAGATTCGTTTTCGAATAAAGTTTTTCTAAAAAACCAGTTAATCGATTTAACCGGTATTTTAGGTACAAGTTCTATTTTTGTATTAGAAACACCCGAATTTATAAGGAGAGAAGGATGTTTCTGTACTATATCTGTAATAAAAGTTTGTTTTTCATTTTTCAAATACATACGTTCTGCATTTTCAATTGTTATTTCCTCTGTAACAATGTTAAAACTACTCAGCGATAAAGTAGAAGTATCATCGGTAAAGAAATTTTGTGGGAAAAACTCAATATCAAATTGTATTTTTTGTTTATGTATAGCACACGTCGGAAAATAGGGTCTATTTGGTTTATTAGTTTCATATTCATCATTTTCGTATTTTCTTGAAAAGAATAACGGTATTGGAATAAAAACTTTTGAATTTCGTATCGCCAAACTCTTATTCGCTATAGTCGTACCCTGTGCTAAATTTCTGTTGATAGTGTATCTTAAAGTTCTTTTTTCTGATTCGTCTAAATAAAGTTCATCATGAATTATACCCCAATCTGCATGAAACTTTTCTATAACGAGTTCATCTATACGCATAGTTACAGACTTTATAACATGTCTACCAATTTGGTCAGAAAAGTTAAAATTAGAATTAGAAACCGCTGGTAAATCAAACGAAATATACATATTTGATAACAGATCACCCATATTTCTCGGGTTAAGTGTTACGCTAACATTTTGATTAAATGGCCAATTTGACGAAGCATTAGATGGTTTATTAACAACAGTACTTTTATGAAATTTTGTAAAATTAGAATGTCTTTTACTTTTATTTGTAAAAAAAGATTTAGTCTGATCATTTTCTATCAAATACGTATCCTGTTTACCTATCGCATTCAGTGATATTATAGACCCTGTATTTGGACCACTGGTATCGCACATACTACTTATTATATATAATTTTTTAAATGGAGTTATACACGATCATTTGTCTATTTTTAAAATTTTTGGAAACATATCTGTACAAATTTTGATACCAAAATAACATATCTTTTGTTGATAACGATAAAGAATTAGCTGTTATATTTTTAGTTTTACCTATCTCTCTTAAAAGTAATTGTCTTTTACTTGGTTTTTTAAGGGTTGTAAAACAAGAAAAACATACACGTTTCAATACATTTCCGTAAAACTTATAATACGTTTCATTGTTGTATAACCAGATTGGGTTAATACGTCTATATTTCCTAATAAGTTCACGAACCTCATAATTTTTCGATTTAATATAAGGATTCAAAGGTGCATTACAATTGAAACAAAATCCTTTACAATTAATGTACATAAAAGAAAAACAAATTATTCTTTTATGTACTATAATGAAATTAGACAACCTGATGGAACTCGTTGTATAGGTATAAATTACGACGAAGAAAGACCATCTGTATTAGAAGTGTTACCTAACCCCGAACTCGAAATTCAACAACGACGACGACAACCCGATTATCAATTATTCGAACCAAAAATTGTACATTGGTTAAATTTGTTTATTATTTTAGTTAGTGCATATTATTCACTCGTATATGATAATATGATATCTATATCTAATTGTATTGCTTGTGTATTACCATTACATAGTGTTCAAAATAACAGTCTGTACGGTATTATTGTGTACACTGTATATGCTATGTTTGCTATGCTGTTAACAACATTTTTGGGTATATATGAATATTTATGGTATTATGTTATTTGTAATTCTATAATTATATGTATTTTTATAACCTCAGTTGCGAAATATATAATATATATTAGGAATCAAACCCAAACCCGACGTGAAAATGAACATGTTATATGAACAAAAAGATTTAGATATTGCTCGAGGTTTATACAAAAACCAAGAAGAAAAGTGTGAACGATTTGCGAGAAGTATTCATAAACTTAGAGAGTCTCGTAAAAAGTATGACGATAAGAGAGAAAAGAGTAAAATAAAATTTTTAGAACTGGTCCCGGAAAATATAATTCGCAATAGAACAAAAACTATTATATGTTCCGCGATAACAATGAGTGGAAAACGATGTAACTTTAAAGCATCTTGTGGACAATATTGTAAAAAACATTCTTCTAAAAAATAAATATATTGTAATAGTAAATGTTAGACCAGGAAACCCTCAGACCTGTTATAATAGGAATGGCTCTTTACCTCGCCATTTCTCAAATCGTACCAGAAATTTTTAAAAAACCAACTAATATTAAATTTATAGATGATATTGTCGCCATGCTTATAGCCCAAAGGGGATCACTCACTTCCGGGGCTATATTGACCGGTATGATTATTCTTGTTACCAATTACATTAACGACGAATTCTTGTAATACATTTTCTTTACAAGTCAGCATACGAGTTTTCGGATGGTCCATATACCTTAATTTCTTGTTATATGCATCCTCCATAAATTTTATTAGCTGGTCTACATTGGGTTTGCCCCATTCCATGCCAGCTTTGTATAAAAAATCATCTTTAGGTAATTTTTGGAGTTCGCAGTTTATCGTATAAGGTGTTTCTATATATTCTGACGCACCTCCATAGTCTGTTATAATAACTGGTTTATTTCTTACCGCCGCTTCGACTGCACCCATACCCACACCTTCCGATGATGAAAAATTTATATAACAATCGGATTTATTGTGTATATCTTCCATATATTCATCTGGTAAAAGATCATTAATAATAGTAACATTTGGTATATTGACTTTAAACGGGTGTTTACACGTTGCTTTAACAATTAATCGAGCATCAGGTTTATTTAATCGTATAAAACATTCTAATATTTTATTAAAATTCTTACGTGGATCGTATACGTTACCTATATGATAAAACGTATAAGGTCTCTTATCAGGTATATGCGCATGCAATACATAAAAATGTTTAGACGGGAACTGTCGTTTAAATACCTTTTTGCAATATTCACTTGGTACGGCAATTTTATCAAATAAATCAAAAAGCTTACCATAATCTTCATGAACCGTCTCGGTTTCGCAGACGGTCATACACGTAACATTTTTTATTTTTCTTTTAATTTCGGGTATCTTATCCAACCAATATTTTACAGGAAGTGCAAATATAAAAGCACTATCGGATTCGGGTATATCTTCATGTATCTGAATATATTTAGTATATCCAACTTCAGGAAAGATATCCATATATTTTTTACAATGTTGTCCAATTCCACTCAGGAGAGTTGGACCGATGAATAACATTTACTATAAAGATAATATTTCTTTTATATATATTACGCAATGGATTTCATTAGAAGCCAAATCGACTCTGAATCTCAAAGACCAAAGGTTCGACCAGAAGCTGTTTATGGTATACTTAAACAACTCGTTGATCTCATCGAACCACCAACACCAGCACCAGTCGCTAAACCAGCACCAGTCGCTAAACCAGCGCCAGTAGCAACACCAGCGCCAGTAGCAACACCAGCGCCAGTACCAACACCAGCGCCAGCGCCAACTCCAGTAGCAAAGAAAATTGTTTCACCAGCTAAAAAATCTCCAGCTAAAAAAGCTCCAGCTAAAAAAACTCCAGTTAAAAAAACTGAATAAATTTAAAACCTTTGTTGCATAGACATTGGTACCTGCATAGATGTAGGTACATTTTTACGTTTTAATAGATAAAATCCGCTTCCAAATAATAGAATTACTGTAAGAAGGTAATAAAGTGGATATTTTTTCTTTTTTTCTATTTCCATTTTATCAATATCCTCCTTATCTGGAAGTTTTTTAACGTTTACGTTAAGATCATCTATCTTCCCGATAAGTTTATGTAAAGCCTCAAGAATTTGAACTTCTTTGTTTATAGGTTTTTCTTTTACGTCTATTGTTGTAATTTCCAATGTCATGAACCATTCCGAATCGGGTTGTAATTTTACATAATCACCATCACCCTGTTGTTCATATATTTCAAAATTGAGTTTTTGGATCGATATAGGGTTAAATAAAGACGTCGGTCTATTAAAAGATTTCCACTGTTTATCGTGTAATTTTAAATTATTCGAACCGTCAAATGATCTTTCCAAAGGTATGCGCGCAAACACTTCACCTTTTCGTTCATTTAGAATCTGTGCAACTTTTGGTACGTCTTCACATACAATATCTAGGTATTTTGCACCGTTAGATGTACCAGAACTACTTGTACCTACCTGTGTTACATAAAAATCAACAAGCTTTAAACCACATACCTTACTTATATCGGTTACGTGTGTATTAGATGAAAGTTCGAGGTTAAAAGAAAAGGTATTATTTGTTCCTGTAACAAAATTTGAATCTATTGTTATATACTGAATCTTTTTAGGTAACTCCTGGAGTGAAACCATCTTGTATTTAGTATATAAAAAAATAAACGTAAATAATATCATGTTTTCGTTTTACTCTAGTATATCTCGCTTATTGGGTTCAAATACACAAACATTAAACCCAACAGAATCTCATGTATCATTCCACCCAGATGTTATAAATAAAGAAAATATACACTCTGATATGATGTTATCACAAAACTTTTCTATGAATAAGATTGTATCAAAAAATGATACCGGTGAGATTATTATTTTAGAATATTCAAAACATGATAAGGAATTTGTTCATTATAAACCTAAGTATTTCAAATATAAATAAAGAAATAAAAACAATAATAAATAAATGAAATGGACTACGTGCACTTACACACTCACGACTACAAAATCGCTTTCTGTCAAGCGACAAATGAACTCTGTGAAGACGTTCAAAGGATTATATGGGAAAAATCTCAAAAATACGAATATGAAAACCTTGTGTGTCCAGGAGCCCCGGAAAAACAATTACGAAATACACGATTCTCAAAAGAAAGACTCGAAAAATTGGCCAGAAAATGGAAAGAAAAATGGGGAGAGCCAACTTTATAAACGTATGAAAACACTGACATATGAAGAGTTTTGTTACGACGATTTTAAACGTGAAGAATACGATTCGTATTCATTGGTTTTATACAGAACATTGTTGAATGAATTAGAATATGAAAGGCGTAATTTGAAATACATAAACCTTTTCGGTGAAAAATGGAGAAAAATGTCTAGAAAAAAAGACATTTTTACACACGGAGATAGATTAACTGAAATTCAAGTTCGTATATACGAATCAGTTAACAGATGCGAGGAATTTCTCGATAAAGAACGTGAATTTAAAAGAAAATATTTTAACGATGAAAATATCAACATTGATATTATAGACACTTAACGAATAAATTGTAATGTATAGTAATTAATGTTAAATATAATAAATCCTACCCAAAAAACACTTAGAATATCATGTCCAATTAAAAGAAAAGAAGGTATAGCAGAATATGAACAAATAAAGTCTAAAATTAAAAAAACGACTCTGAGATACGGAGCTGCGATCTCGACGTACCATTTTATTTTTCATACACCTGTTGATGGTATATCTGCAAGTTTAGGTACAATAGCATCGTGTATATACGTAGATTCACTTTCATCTTACGTCGATAATATTGGAAAAACTCCAGGTTTAAATAAAAGGTTATTAGTACCTACACTTCTTGCTTTAGGAGAATCGGTATGGAATTCCTCGAGTTTACCTTTTGATTTTAACATGGGTGCGACACTTTTTGGATTCTTAGCGTATAAAATGGCCTTTTATCAAATAATCGCAGAGGAAATATTAATAGCTAATGAAGACCTAAGTGACATTGATAACATGTAAAATATAAAAAATATAAAAATGTCTGTCTTTTATCAATTGTTAAAAAATACCACTGAGCTTGAACAGGTTGTAGAAATGGATGAACTTTTCTCTACTATCGCAAGTGATGGGAAACTGGATATGGAAATTTGGGGTCTTAAACCCGATCAAGATTTCCCTATTGAGTGTAATCCTAATAAATTCAATTATATTGGTTATATTGGTCTAAGTAAAATTGATAACCGTGATGATATTCGTTTCATTGAGTTTTTTCACGAAAACAAAGGATGTAGTGGTATTATTGGACCATTTATCGATATGGTTTCGAAAAGGTTATCTACAGATAAAAAAGATACGATTCTTATTCCTCGCGTTGTTCGTAGCAATAAGAGTGATTTCTGGACTAAATATTTGAGTAAATACTTTACTGATGTTAAATCGGGTGAAAAATTTATTATGAAAAATAAATTATCTCATAAAGATTTACATTGGAACGAGCTTACAAAAACTTTACCTCCTAAGCCCGATGAAACTGTGAACGAAGACTCACAAAACACTATGGTTAAATAAAATATAATACTACTTAAACAATTAGACTTTTAATATTATATATACAAACACAAACACAATGCCTTATCTCACACAAGAATTATTAAAAAACTGTACGTCCCTCATTAAACTTAATCATTTAGGCGATCTATGTTCCGAACTTTGTGGCTATAATACAGAAGTTTATGGTCTAAGAGCGGAATTTGGGTACCCGGAACATTTAATTTCAAAAAACAATAAAAAATATATTGCATACATTGGCATTCATAAAAAAAAAGTAAAAACTTCTTACGGTGAAGCACACTTCGTCACATTTTTTCACGAACCTAAAGACTACAAATCGGAAAAAGAAATTGATGTTGTAAAATACATGTATAATATTTATATGGATGAAAAAACGGAAGAATTGTTTGAAGATAACGATTATAACGTTGAACTTTTTCCGTATAATATAACTCGGAATAAACTTGGTTATTGGAAATGGTTATTTGAAAACGAATGGGGTATTTTGGATAAAATTGATTTAGATAACTTAATCGATGATTATGAAATCCAAGGGTATGTTAAATGGGAAGAACTTTATTCTATTTTACCAGAAAATATCGACGACGATACCATTTATGAAATCGAGAGTGAAGAAGAAGAAGAAATCGATAGCGAAGATGAAGAAACGGATGAAGATGTCGAAGAAGGTGAAATTTTGAGTGAATACGAAGCTTAAGTTAAAATTAAATAAAAATTAAATAAAAACGAAAAAAATGCGTCCAAATTGTCCTTATGAAAAATGTTATTGTAGAGCCGGTAAAAATGGGTTTTGTTTAAAACATAAAGAAATCGGTGAAGCTATAGAAGCTTTACTTTTACTTTCAAAATCGGTAATTAAAAAATAAAATATAATACTTAGTAATAATGTCGAGTGTTAATACACTTCATAAAATAATGACATTTATAGATGAACATTCGGATAGTGTATCTGAAGGCGATTATTTAGACATGTGTAATAAACTAAGAGATGTGTATAAAAATGATCAAACAAATACGTATAATCGTAACCGTGTATTACCTCGTAGCTTACAAAATGATCCTTACGATACTATATACGAAAGGTGTATGGTACTCGTTAGAAAAAGAAAAGAAATTAAACAATTGTTTATACAAACAAAATTAAGACACCGTATAACTTCTCGTTTCAAGACAGAAGCACTTACTTCGTATTGTAGCGCCTTAAATTTACCTTTATGTGTTACTATAGAAGAATTACAGAGTATTGGCCACGCTTCTAATGGTAAAGAGTTTTTTACAGATTATATGCGTATAATTAATCAACATATAAGAGGTTTACAGAATGGTTATATTGTAGAATTAGACAATATTGAACTCGAAATGGAAAACATTTGTAATTTTATGAATGCAAATAATAGAATTATAGATGCATTTTATGATATAAGTGTGAATATACCAAACCTTAGTTGAGTTTTTTGTTATTTTTTTTAAGATATTAAAAATGGATGAACTTACAAATTTAATGCGTCTTATTGACTTGAATTCCGAGATAATACCTGAAGGAAATTATCTCGAAATGTGCAACTCGATAAAAAAGGTACACGAAAGCCTTTCAAATTGCGATTCTGAATCTGAAGAAGATACTGACGAAGATTTTATTATGAGAGAAATAATGACCGATAATACTCTTGTACCACCCGTACCATTTTCTACTGAACGTAGACCACATCCTTATAGATATTACGAGGAAAGCGACGACGATGATGATAACATTTTCGCACCTGAACCGGGTGAAAGAGAAGAATTGTTAAATTATGTTAACTCTATAATAATACCGTCTATAAACGTACCTAGAATGATTAATGAAATGGATAGAAGACGAAGTATCAACCGTGAATTTGACGAAGCTGAATTACGGAGATTGGACGAAAGAATAATGAAGACACAGAGAACTATACGTAACACAAAACCAAAACAGAGAATTACTATAAATGTCCGTAAAGAAGCTGTGAAAAAACGCACTGAAGAACTTGGTATACGATTACCAAGATACACGATCGGGAATCTGTTAGATAAAGGATACAACGTAGGTAATGAAAGAGAATTTTACAAATCCTACCTTGTACAATATAACGAGGAAATTGAACATAAACTAGAAGATTTAAACGATGAATTATTTGAACTTCTTAGAGATAAAGATAATCTTTTAGAAGAGATGAATTCTAACGTAGACTAAATAAACTATTTAAATATAATTTTACACCATTTTTCATTTATATTACCGAAAGGCGAGTATTCAAACAATAAATGTATTAACGCACCCGCAATAATTAACACACCCGTACCTTTATACACAAATTTCATAAGACCCGTAACCAAAATTTGTAACATCAAACCAATAAAAAGCGCTTCCATGAGAACTGTAGTAACAGGGCGAATATTCATTTATATTTATCAAATATTTTATCTCCTGGTATATAAAATGATACTCGTGGTTCTTATCATTCTATTATTCATTTTACTTCGATGGTATACTAATAATTATGAAAAATACGAAGTAGGTACAGACTCGTATGATATTCAGGTTAAACCGGTAGAAATTCTAGATGTTGAATATAATGTAGGTCAAAGTGAAATTCAATTTGAACAGCGCCATTTAAGGCTTAATTCTGATAAAAAGGCTTGGGATCTTTACGTAGGTTCTTCACAAGAATACGATAAGGATACTACAACTATGTCAAATGAATCTATATTTACTGTAAAATTTAAAGACGTATTATTGGATGGTAAAATGGGTAAAATTAAACGAGTTCCTAGTTACGAGTATACGTATATTCAGCCAGCAAATTATAAAAATTATATATTTTATGAAAGTGGTGATATAGAAAACCCAATACTAAATTTCGGTGTAGAATTCTCTAATATAAGATTAGGGTTAAAAGTTCCATTGAATGATTTGTATGTACCTATAGAACCACCAACTTTTGATACTATTATATCTAACAATAATTTAGATGTTACCGCACGTTTTACGAACATTCAAAACCCCAGTTCTAAATATACGATATCTATACACGAAACAATCGAACCGTCATATAGTCAATATTATAGTGGGTATAGTAGAGACATACCGGATACTACCATTGGTAACGAGATTATTTCGTATACACTTAATCAAAATATAGGAGATTTTAGTTTATATTGGAAGGAAAATTCACCAGGTACTAAAAAATATACCGTTAAACTTAACGGTCGAACACTCAGTAGCGATCACGACATTACAATAGATGGCGACGATAGTGGTGGTATTTATAAAATAAACAAAATCAATTTTAAATGGAATAACACTAACGGTGTAAACGAAACTGTTGAGAAATGGGTAATCGTTGTTAAGAAGGATGGGTATGCACCATTAGAAACGAAAAACATTGTAAAAGATGATACGAATTTTTTCAAAAATTTTACGGATACACCTAACGTTGAATTACTAAATGGTTACGTGTTTAAATCCCCGGGTGATATATCAGGTATCAAAATATACTTATATTACGTCGATAAAAATGGTACTAAGACACTTTTATCTACTTCCGAGGATTTAAAATTGAATAGAGAAGACTTTAACATGGAAATATCTAATGGTTTTGAACCATTAGATAAAGATACTTTTACATCAAGAACGTGGGATAATGATATATACACTGATCATAACAAAGACTGTGACGCTAAATTTGTTGAATCTGGAGTTGAATATACATGCGATGATAATGCAGATTATACGTGCCAAAACTGGAAATATACTATATCAACACTTGGTATAGGTGAAGGCATAAAATGTGTAAAAGAACAAGATGAGATTATTACTGTGAATTGGCCTAGTTCCACTACTTTAGAAAATTATTTATCGTTTGACGAAATAACTGACGTCGATAAAGATCCTAATGAAACCGGAGCATTGGTAGACGATCCCACAATGTACGTAAAATCCTTTGAAGACTACCGTAACGTCGACGGAAACAATCTTGATTGTATAGGTTCTTGGGAAAGAGACGGTGAACTAACTGAAAATTGCGAAGCAAAAGATTGGTTAATGTGTCAAGATTGGAAATATAAAGTTACGAGACCAAAAACGGGTACGGGTAAAGAATGTGATAATGAGGACAGTGATGAACTTACAGTAAAATACCCGTCATCTGATGCCATGACACTTTACTTACCACCTGATGATATTGTCAAATGGGAAACCGTCGATGATTTAAACCCTAATAAAACAGGAGCGTTGATCGGTAGTTCCGACATGTATGTAAAACCTTTTGAAGACTATAAAAATAGTTATACTTCTACAGAACCGGGAATACAAAAAGAACTAAAAATTAAGGAAAGTGATATATATAGAGTCGCGGGTGGAACTTCTGATGGACAATTAGGGTATTCAGTCGATGTTAATGATAAATACACAATTGCCGGACAACCAGGTAACGGAACTATATACACGTATGTTAACGAAACTAAACAAGAACATATAACAGCAGGTAAGAATTACCAAGTTGCTATGTCGGATAATCACGCAATTGCCGGTGCGTATAAAGAAAATAAAGTGTACATATACGATCTCGATTTTGAAGGTAAATTGAGTAATGTAAAAGTATTAGACGGTGGAAAAGCTGAAGTTTTAACACCGCCGGAAAATAGATTTGTTTCTGATAATCCACCTAATTCTGAATTTGGTAAATCTGTTGCTATTTCTGACGATTATGCAGTAGTTACCGTACCCCAAGCTACCGTGAAACTAAGTAGTGGCGCTTATACTGCATCAAGAACGTATACACCAATTATATACATATACGAAAAAGGTTTCGATGGTAAGTGGGAGACCCGTAAAGAAATAACTGAAGACTACGGTGATACCATTGCCGTTTCGGGTAATACCATAATCATAGGTGGAAACAATAAAGTGTACATATACGAACGAAATGTGAACGGTGAATGGGATAAAATTCAAACAATTGAAGGAACAGCATCGTTCGGACAATCTGTTTCTATTTTGGATGATTATATGCTTATCGGAGCACCAGACAATGACAATGACGAAACCGAAATTGGAGGTGGTGGAGCATACTTGTATCAAAACCAAGGCGGTGATAACCCCTGGAAACAAATCGGAGAAAAGACAATTCACGAAGACGTCGACGGTAAAGAATTCGGCCGATTCGGGTCTTCAGTATCAATAAGTGACGAGTATGCAATAATCGCATCGATGCCACCGGTAGGGGGCCCACCAACTAATGCTTACATATACAAACGCATATACGGTAAATTGGACAAGGGAACAAGGGTACCACTTTCCATTACGGGTCGTCAGATGCAAACATCCATTTCGAATAAATACGCCGTCATTGGTGCATATAAGGAAGAAAATACTAAAGGTGCAGTGTACATAATCGATTTATCGAATGTTAAGTATGAGGAAATAGAAAATGATTACGAGTCCCAGGAGAAAGATTTGTCCCGCGATTTTTCTACTACACCCACGACTCTACCGTCACCTATTAACCCTGTGTCGCCTACTCCCGTGTCGCCTACTCCCGTGTCGCCTACTCCCGTGTCGCCTACTCCCGTGTCGCCTCCTACGGTCGTACTGGTCGAATCAACCCTCAACACGTATAAACTCTACGAGTACGCCTTTATTATGAATAAGCTTTCTTACAAAGGTTCGGTCTGGACGGAAGATTACGGTCTAGAAATTCAATGGATAAAAGTTGATGGTGTTTTACTGACCAGTCAAAAAAACAGCGATGACATATATATAAAAATAGATAAAGAACCAAAAAAGGATTTGGATAACATGTTTGTGGAGGATAACAACTACGCACAATGGAAAAAGAAATCTGTAATTAACAACCCCAATGGTATAGAATTGGGCGATAGGGTATTTACCATTTCTAAAAAAAATAATAAAATCGAAAAAATCGAAATATCGTATTATAAACCTACATATGCACCAGGTTGGAAAATAACAGAAAATTCAAAATTAATGATTGAAGAATCGGAGAATAGAGGCTCCGATAAATATTCAGAAAATGTCACGTACACTTATACTATTCCTGATACTGCTATTAAAGTAGACGACACTGTCAGTGGGGGGTGGTCGACGTGGACAGGGCCAAACGGTGAAACTTATTTCAATTTGAGTAAAATGAACAATAATTGGGTAAATATTAACTCAATGTCGGGTATGAGTGCAACATTGAAGGGCGCTGGTAGGCAGCTAGATTTAACACTCGAACAATGTAAATCTCTATGTGAGAATGAGGACGAGTGTAAATCTTTAGAATATATACCTATGTATACAACCTCTAGTGGTTACAGTTCACCAAATACACACTGTACTTTATCCAAGGTTCTTCCTACAGACGAGAACACAAAGTACTGGACTAGGGCTGAAATACACATCAAAGGTTCGTCATCTTAATCTTCTATCGATACCTTTACCATGTACGTTTGTTAAGCTTTGAAAATATTTAAAAAAAATGTACAAGTATTATAACATGGCGTTTAATATTAAAAATTTATTGACTAATAATAAATCAAATAATACGGTATTAATTTTCGTTTCTATAATAATTACAATTTTTACTATAATTGTAACTTATTACTTATTATCAGGAGACGAAGAAGATACGGATACCGATACCGATACCGATACCGATACCGATACCGATACGGATCCCGATACGAGTTCTAAAAAGAATATAACAATGCCTTTTATAACTTATAACGAAACTGATGCGTATGTTAAAACAATAATCCCGAGAAACGATACCGACGAACTTGGTATTCAAAATAACTCGTATAGCGGGTACGAGATTGAAAAATACACTTACGCAAATGAAGATATTGAAAAGATCTTATCTAAAAACGTAAGAATTTCGTTTAGTTGGAAAAATACGTCCGGGTTTACAAACGTAAAAAAGATTACGTTTAAAAGGTACGTATTCGACGAAACCATGAATAAATCCGGACCCTTAAATGACGGTGAATTATCGTACGAAAATTCAGGAACTGGTTATATCATAGATACACAGTCTATTGAAAGACCAATTTCGACTTCGGATGAAAATATGAAATATTTTACAAACTTTAACGAATCCGATTTGGTTATTACGTTCGATAACGATACAAAAACAAAACTAAATGAACCTAGTGCGTGTTTGGAATACAGCACACTTGATGACGAATTAAGTACGTGTGTTAAAGAAGATTTGTATAACGTGATCGGTCGAAACTATATTACGGTAAAAGCGGAATACATAGAAGATCCCGCGTACCCGAACGATCAAGCGGAAAAATATTTATACAAAGGTGGTGACGGTGTTTCCATACAAACCGAAGACCTTGATATGTCGTTAAGAATAATAAACCCTTTATCGCAAACGTTTCCACCAGGTACGAGTGGTCAAACATCCGAATCTACTTATGATGAAATAAAGTATACACTTAAAACCGGAAGTGTTACAATAAATGATGTTCAGTTAGAAAATGATCCTACATCGGGAAGTGCGTATGTATACTTTAAAAAGGGTACAAATTACTTTTACATTGATACTAATGAATTGAAACAAGATGGTAATTCTACTGTTAAACAGTTGTTTACACTCATACAATCTAATAAAGATAATGACAGTGACGGAACTACTTATAGAATTATAAGAGTAGGAGACGGAACGTCTGATAATAAATATCTTTATGCTACTAAAGACAGTAGTGGTGGTATAGTTTTTAAAACTCAGAGTGAAATAAACACTAAAACATTATGGGATAACATGAACATTGGGTTTAAAAAACAATAAATTCAATAAATTTAATTCGGTATAAAAAATCTCGTGATATATAAAATGATACTTCTTACAGTTCTTATCATTCTATTTATCATTTTACTTTTGTATAAGTGTCGACTTTTTACAGAGGAAAAGTATACTATAGGTTCACTCGGCATTGATTGGAAAAATAAGGCGGGTGTTTCTGGAAGTGTAAATAAATGGATAATGGTTTTATACGATGATGAAACAGGTAATAAAATACACGAAACTGAAGACGATTCACCCCAGAACCTTCAAAACTTTATGGACGTGAATGTGAAAGCGATCGAAAATAAAAAGTTTGGATCTGAAATTCTAGGTACTAATACACTCAGTGTGTATTATAACAGTATAAGTGATGGTACAAAAGTTTATTCGGGGGAGTTTTCGTTAGGTACAAACGATTTTAGTGCATCAGTATCAGATATTTCAGCAAAAGAATCTAATGTACCAACCTGGAGCGAACTTACAATTAAAAAAGATACACTCGATGGAATACTTGGTACGGAGGGTACTAAAATTTACGTGTACCCAAAAGATAGTACAGACGATATATACAAATTTATTAATAGGAACGCGTGTGATATAAACGATCCTAAATGGTGGGTACGAAAAACCTGTTTTATACTAGAACTCGGGTTTGAAAAAACGGGTGATATCGGTTATTTTTACCCGAATTTTCCAATGTTGGGACATTCGTATAAGTACTTCGGTGTGAATTCGACTAATCAAATTGTTATGGTGAATGAAACTTCGAGAAAAAAATTTTATTTGGAAAAACCGACGGGTGTTACTGATACAGGTGCGGTAAAATATGGACAATTCGCGTATGACAATACTAATGGTGATAAATATTACATGTACGTATCTGGGGATGATGAACTAAAAGTCGCTAAACTATCTGATATTAATAATAAATCTAGTACGATATTCGAGTTTAGATACTCTAAAGATTGCGAATCGTATTGGACCAATCTTAAGGAAACTGATGACGGAAAGATAGCTGGATATAACGTGTTTGATTGTGGGCCCAATGATATACACAATTGTCAATATTGGGGACACACTCGTATAGATGCGGTTGGTCAAGGTGAAGCATGTCCTTCGGATATGAAAGTAAACAGATATGTTATTAAAACAGAATGGCCTAAGGAAACAACGATAAGTGAACTGAACAAAAATGTCCCGGCGTACCTCGAAACAAAATATGCGAATATTATTGCTGAGAATACCGACCCAAACAAAAACAAAATGTTAGTAAATAAACCAGGATATTATAAGACGAAATACGACGAAGAAAATGCAACTATAAATTCAAATAAGGCACAACAAAGCGGAATAATAACCGGTATTCGGTACGTATGGTTTGGGTACGAAGAATCGGATTATAATAGACCCCTGAATATACGTGAGATTGAAGTATATTCAGGAGGCGTAAATATTGTGAAAGGTTTAAGTGGAGATAATGTCAAGTCGGAAACTGGCTTTTATAGAGATGGTAATGAGTTTCCACCACAACAATTATTTGACCAAAAAACGTCGGGATATAATTTTGGACATACGAACAATGGGAAAACAAATTACTTTAAAATCGATTTGGGAAAAGAGTATTCCGTGATAGACAAAGTTATGGTATTCAATAGAACCGATTGTTGCCACGATAGATGGGCGAGTTCATTTGTTAAGTTATTGGATGATAACGGCGATGAAATTGTGAGATCAAAGGAAACGTTACCAGACGATGAGACTGAAGCTAAAAACTATACAGAAAAGAGCCCAAGCGATGTATCGCCAGTTCGTAAAAAAACATTTACATTTCCTGAAGCGGAGGCACAGGCACCTGTTAAAGTTGTATTTCATTATGGATCATTTAATTCAGATTATAGTTATGGTTATGCTGATACAACTGCAGCAGCAGATGCGGGACACGTTTATGATAATACACCTCCAGGTAAGTACAGTTTTGGTACACTAACTGGTTATGCAACACCGTCGAGTACCCAAACAACGTATACATGGACACCACCTGGTACTGTAAATGCTGATGTTCTTATAGTTGCCGGTGGTGGCGGAGGAGGAGGTGTAGTAAGTGGTGGTGGTGGTGCCGGTGGATTGGTATTTGCACCAGGTGAAAGTTTTTCCGGAGAACAAACTGTTGTCGTTGGTAATGGTGGAACAGGTGGTACGGGATACAACACTTCAACACAAAATGGGACACCTGGATCCGATAGTACATGTCTAACATATACAGCGAAAGGCGGTGGTGGGGGTACTCATTACGGTGGTAAGACGACAGAAACAATAAGTGAAGGTGGTTCTGGTGGTGGTGGCGCAAATGGTGATCGTCCCACCGGCAACGACGACCAAAAAGAAGGTGGTTCGTCTAACCAAGATGATTATGATGGTAAAGGGTTTGGTAATGATGGTGGCCAAATGCACGTCGAGTGGCCTCGTCCGGGTGGTGGTGGTGGTGCTGGTGGCGCCGGTGGAGACGGTAGAGCTGGTATAGGAAATGCTAAATTCGCGGGAATTGGTGGTATCGGTAAAGATTATTCATCAACTTTTACAACAACCTATGGTGACAATGGATGGTTTGCATCCGGTGGTGGTGGGGGTACGAAGAATTCTCCTACCTACAATATTGGAATAGCATCAGAAGGTGGTGGTACCGATGGTG
>Ga0257110_1000176_pt1 | contig 33697 bp, 25 predicted proteins | sample LP_taG_7_FD_190184 | JGI IMG/M metagenome (GOLD analysis project Ga0257110, IMG submission 190184) | Marine microbial communities from Northeast Subartic Pacific Ocean, Canada - LP_J_2015_P26_10m | ecosystem: Environmental > Aquatic > Marine > Oceanic | place: Canada: Northeast Subartic Pacific...
GGTTTTTTCGTGGAGTTTATACACATTTTATACATCATATTGTAAAACTTTTTTGAGCTTGGCTTCCAGTTATTTTCCTTTACACCATCATATATATCTTCAAATGGAAAACAATAGAATGGTTCATTAGTCAAATGGGGTGGTTGTGAATTCTGTATCCGTTTGTTCGGCAAATAGTAATTTCCAGAGATTCCTTTTTTTATCTTTGCGATTTGTTGATCAATTGTTGGTCTTTTTATATTGCGACACAAATATTTCATACTTATAGGATCATGAAAAACTATTTCATTCATTAATAATATTTCGTTATCCGGTTGTTCTTTTACCTTGGTTATTAATTCGGTGAAATTCCAAGGATAAAATGTATTGTTTTCAGAAATGAATCCTTGTTTATCCCGTAAATTAGCGTGCCAATTGGTTTGAAGAAGTAGCTTCGGGGAAAAAATTAAGATATTTTTCCCGGGATATAAAAATTCGTTATCTTTATTGTATTTGGTAATTAATGTAAAAAAAACACCTGGAAACTGATATTCATTTACTTCAGAAGGTTGTAATTCTTTTATCGATTTCGGGTCATTTTTTGTTACATGGACTAAATATAAAACTTCCTCCGGTAATGTTTCCATTGAAGTTTTCATCATTTATATATTATATAGCTATTTATTCTGAGGCTTCGCGAAGAGGTATCTCGAGGTTCTCAAATATATATAAATATATTCATTTGTATATATACAGATTTCAAAATGGTAGCATCCAGTATTTTACCAGTCGCTTTACACAAAGGAAAATTATATTTTTTATTTGGAAAGGAAAATGAGCTTGAAGATAGTGCAAAGGGATTCTCAGATTTTGGTGGAAGTGTTGAATCTGGGGAAACTATTATGACAACAGCATATCGTGAAGGTTCTGAAGAGTTGAGCGGGTTTTTAGGAACACCTTCAGCTATTCAAAAACTCATTAAAAAAAGAGGAGGATTTCACAAAATGGTTATAAACGATTATCACATACATATATTTTCTATGGAATATGATGAGAATTTACCAAAATATTTCACTAATTTCCACAAATTTATGTGGTCAAAAATGGACAAACACATGTTAAATAACAGTAAGTTGTTTGAAAAGCAAGAAATTCGTTGGTTTTGTGAAACTGAATTAAAAACGTCTTTGAAACAATTTAGATCATTTTATAGAGCTATGATTAATGAAATTATAGAAAATATGTCCACTATTCGATCATTTATAAAACCAAGAATAAAAACTACTCGAAAAACTATCAAACATAAAATGAAAGGTGGATGAGGTCCACCCTCCTTTGAGGTATCAAAGGAGGACCCTACTGAAAAATTTAAAGACGAACAACTTCTATAATTTTATAACCGTTGGTTAAATTTTTTCTTAGTATGATTTTTTTTATTTTTTGTTTATATAGATTTTTGTATGAATTCTCACGAAGAAATATTTGTTAAAGAAAATATTATTAAAAATAACGTTCCATTACATAACGTAGAATATAAACAAATCAGGAATAATGGTGATTATATGTACATAGATGGGAAAATTAATAATAAGTCTTTTAGCTATATTAATCCAATATTAAAAAAGCATACCAACGGAAAATCTAAAAACAAATATAAAGGAAAACATTTTAAGAAAAAAACTGTTCGGTTTAACAAGAATCTTTCTTCTACTGAAAATGTAGGAATGCCGACGTTAAAGCCTATAATGTCTAAGAAAAAAAGAAAGCATACTCGGAAACCTAAAAAATTGTCTACTTCAAAGAATTCAAAAAAAAAACTTGTCATACACGAATAATTCGTGCTATGTAAAAAAATACATATTAATTTATATATATAAAGTAAATTAATATGTCTTGGAAATCACAAGGCGGAATCTATCCTACTGAAAAATCTAATAATATTAATGTAGATACTGTTGTTGCTAACAATATTATATTAAAAAATAAATATGTTGGTACTTTCGATGTTTCTGGAGATCTTATTGTTCAAGAAGATTTGAATGTAAAAGGACAGTTAAATGTTATTGGCAATACTTCATTAACAGATACTACTACATCATTATTAACTGTTGATCAAAATGCTGATTTTTTGGGAACAACATCTTTTATTGGTGATATTACTACTGAAAGTAATTTAAATTCTGTTGATATTAATTTGTCTGGAAACGTTGATATTAAAAAAAATGTGAATTTTTTAAATAATAATGATTCTATACAACACGTCATTTCATCTGATCCTTCAGGTGTTTTTATTAATAATATTCATAATACTCCTCATACACACACACTACATGTATATGGTGAAAATGAACAAGGTATTTCTATCGGTTCAAATAGTTTAAATAACTACAACGTTATTGCAAGTAATACTCAAAATTCTAAAATTGAATCTAAAATTGAATCTTTTATGAGCAGTAGTGATCCGGGGTTTCAACGTTCAGATAACACCAAAATGTCTTTAATCTTCACAGGAGGAAATAATTATCACGATTTACAATCTGAATACCCAGAAACATTTGATAAAGCACATATTACATATCATGCATCTGATAGTAATATTTTGACTGGAGATTTAGAAATTAATACACCCAACAATATTTTTTTATCAAGATCCACAGTTATTAATGATAGAGATGATTATAATAACAAACAAAAATATTTGAATGAACCTTTGACTATTTATGATAATTCGAGAAATACTTATTTTGAAACTATTTACGATAATCATCTTGCATACTCTGGTTCTGCTGCTACATATTTAGCTTATGATAAAAGATCTACTACATTCACTAATCATTTAGCTTATTATATGAAACAAGGTTGGGAAGAATTAACACCCACTACAGGAAGATTTACTTATATACCTATTAAAGCCGGTGCTTCATATGGAGGAGGTGTTTATCCTAATGATGATAAGAGAAGTTTTGCTACATTTGGTTTAAGAAAAGCTAATGGAGATTATTTACCGAGTCAAAATATACTTCAAGGTAATGATCCTGTTAAATATTTTACTACTACCAGTATTAATACATATAAACCACGAACAGAAGAATATGTTATGGAAATTAATGGTCCTACTCGTATAGATAATTCTGATATAGAACCTGTTAGACACACTAATTTTGAAATGAAAAAAATTAGTATTTCGGATCAATCTAATAATTTGCTTGGAATTATTGGTTCATCTATTGATATTAGTGGGGGATTTACATATAATAATAATGTTTTTGGTACATTATCTACTGGTTATAGACAAGAAATATTATTAAGTAGCGATTATGGTTCTACATGGGATTCTACTTTATTATATCCTTTTGATATTGATGATACTACTGGAACATTAAATGGTTGTATGCGTGGATCTACATTAAATGATTTATTTGTAATCGACAATAGTTTTGCAATTGCGGTTGGTAATGATACTATCATATATACTAAGTCTTTGTATGAAGACGCATCAAAAAACTGGTTCAATATGACTGATATTACTGTTGCTGATATTAATGATTATAAAAACATTTTTATGATTAGAGATCAAAATACACCTGATAATATTAGATTTTATTTTTCTACACTATCTAAAATTTGTTATATAGACACTACTTTATCATTCCTTACTGGGATTAATCTATCAGTTACTATTAATTTTTTTAGTACACCTATTGTTGATATTATGTGTTTGGCTGTAAATGATAATTTCTTATTTATTGGTGGAGATGATTACATGTATCGATATGATATTAATGATTTCAACAGTTATTATTTGATTAAACAATTAAATATATTAAATAACAATTTTTATACTCAAATTGTCACTTATGGAAATAATGTATTAATGGCTATAGGTAATGGTGTTATTTCTATTACTAAAAACGCATCTGCATTAATACCTATTTGGGTCGATACATATTATTTGGTTGATTTGAAAAGTATTCATTTATATAATGAAACTGATGCAATTATTGTAGGAGAAAAAGGACTTATTATTATTACTAGAGATGGAGGAGAAACATGGACAGATATACCTTTAAATATTATTAATGCTTCTGGAAAAAGTCATTTATTATTAGATCCTACATATAATTTATCTATTGTTGGATCAACTGATCTTGATACATTATTAATTTCAAAAGTTATTCAACATTATGATATTTCCAGTAACACTTATGGAAATTCTATATTATATAATGCATTTGTACCTAATTATGTTAATAAAGAAAATAACAATATATTTGATCTTAGTGGAAATATGAATACTTCTGGATATGTTTCTATAAATGATGGAGGAGATATTCGAACTACTATGAATGATTTTGATCTTTTTACTCATCAATTAGATTCTCTTAATATTGGTAGTCAATGTGAATCTATTAATATTGGAAGTAGTCATTTTGGTAATACTATTATTAAAAACGATCTATATACTACTCATAAACTTAATATTGATGGAAATTTGATTTTACATCAAAATCTTGGAATTGGCATTGATGCCCCAGAAGAAAAAATTGACGTTTCGGGAAATGTTCTCATTCACGAAAATATATTTGTTGAAAAAGATATTTCGGGAAATTCTAATTTATATATACAAGGCACTTCAGTCTTTAATGATAATTCGAATTTTAATAAAAATTTAATTGTATCATCTGATCAGTCTATTATTGTTAATAAAATTAATAGTAATAATATCCAAAATGAAAGTGTAAAAATTGGAAATGTTACAAAAGATATACAATTAGGCTACGATAATACATCTTATATTAAAACTATTAGTATTGGGAGTGTTAATGATCAAGTATTTATAAATGGTAAATTGTTTGTACAAGTTGAAAATGATCTTAGTGCAAATAATACCAATCCTATATTTAATCCTGCTCAATTATATTTAAATGCTACTCTTGGTATTGATAAATATGGAAGTTCTGCTGGTGCTGGTATATATTTTTATGATAATTATAATGATCAAAATGCTGCGTTTATTAAAATATCTGATGATTTACAAGGTTATACATTCGTAGCACCCAGTATTGATGCTAATCAACAAACTTTATCTACTCCTTTAAAAATTAAATTATCCACCAACTCTTTGTCTACACACGATTTATCCAGATGTTTGGTTATTGTTCAACCTTCAGAATTAGTACCACAAGATATTACTCCACTTGCAGGAGATTCTGACTTTACTATTACTACAACTCCTATTGATATTGAACATCTATTATTGAATAGTCAATCTTCTCTTACAACACCTCAAACTATTTCAACCAATCTTATTGTACAAGGATCTACTGATCTCGCATCCTTAACATCTCACCATACTGATCTATCTGGAAATACTGATATTTCTGGAACTTGTTTATTAACTGGAAATGTTACTATTAATGGAAAATTATCTGTACACGATACTATCGACATTTCAGGAAATATTAGTATGGAAGGAACTATCGACATTTCAGGAAATGTACTAATCGGACAAAATTATTATTCTAATGGAAATATTGTTTTATATAATGATACTAATCTATCTACTATTCAATTCTCAAGTGAATATGAATCTGACTACGCTGCTATTTCTTTCTATAAATCTGTTGTCGGTACTCAATATAATAATTATTTCGATTATAGTGGCGATAATAATTCTACTTTGGTATTAACATCTCAAAATGATTCTGTTGGAGAAAATTCAGATAATATTATTATAAGACCATCTGGAACTATTATTATTGACGCATGTTCAAACACTATTGATAATGTAGGAACCACTATTATTCAACCATTTGGAGGTAATGTTGGTATTGGAAATATTAATCCTCAATACCCTCTTGATATTCATTCAGATACTAGATTCTTGAGTCATTTGCAATCTTATAATTATGATGATTCTAAATTCGCTAATGATTTTGGTAATACTTTTGTAGAAACTAATATATCTGTTGATCCTAGTTCTTGTTGGCAAGATATTGCTATTTCATATGATTCTAAATTTATTTATGCTACATCTTATAATCCACATTCTTATCCTTCATTATATAAATCTGATAATAGAGGAACTACATGGAGTGATCTATCTATTAATATAGGAATCGCGAATAATCACATTATTAAAAGTATACCTCATTTATACGACAACGATTCCAGTTTTAATACTTATGATGAATTATTAGATACTCAAAATAATCAAATTATTCCATTACATACACAACTAGGTCAATATATTGCGAGTGGTTCTAGTATATTTACTTCTGATACTACATTTTATAAAGCTTTCGATACTTCATCTGAAACTTCTTGGAGAAGTGATACAACTGTATATTCGAACTCCAGTTTTCCTATTGGAGAATATACTGGTACTTTTTCTACAAATGTAAATAATCTTCCATATGATTCTAATAATGCCGATATTTCTGGTGAATACTTACAAATTCAATTACCATATCATCTTATTATTAAATCTTTTAATTTTTTTATAGATAATAATGTTTCTAATACAAATGCTTATCCCGGTCATGTTTATTTGGTAGGAAGTAATGATGCTTCTTATTGGGAATATATATTTGATATGTCTGGAAATCAACCCAATCTTGGTTCAACTATTGAATCGGGTAATATTTCTAACACGAATTCATACATATATTACAGATTTATAGTATATCAAGTTTTAAATAATAGTGGACTTGCTGGACAACCTGAAGGTGCTTGTTTTTCTAATATAAATATTTCAGGAATTACTTTGAATGAAAAAGGAATACTTGCAACTGGAATTTCTACTTCGGGAACCGGCCAATATGTTTCCATTATTAATAAAGCATTCAATAATAATCAAGGAAATATATTTATTAATAATAATTATGGTGTTGGAGATTTTGTAGATACTCAAACACAAGCTACTAATAATGGTACATGGCAATCTATTACTATGTCTCAAAAAGGTAAATATCAGTTTGCTACTATTGGATCCAGTCATACCGGCGGAAATATCTTTGTTTCTGACGATTTTGGTACTAATTGGGAAGACTCTAATCTGTCTGTTATAAATGGATGGCAAAGTATTTCTGTTTCTTCTAATGGTAAATATGTTACTGCTATACAAAGCGGAAACTTATCATATCCATATGGAAATATTTTCTATTCACACGATTATGGAAAAACTTGGAATAGTGATACACAGATATATTCGTATGTATCATACAATAATCAAATTGGAAATCAAGGATCTATTTATTTTGATAAGACTATCTCTTTATCCGTATCTGGAAAATTTCAAGTTGCAATTGGTCTTGCCACTACTGAAGATTTTACTGGAAATGCCAATATTTGGATCAATAATAATTATGGTGAAGGATTATGGACAGATACCGGTTCTAGGGCTCCTTCGATTAATGGAGATTCTATTTTTACAAGCATATCTATTAATGGATCTGGACAATATCAAACTGCTGGATATTTAACACATAATATTAATGACAATTCTTTTAATGGAAATATTATTACATCTAATGATTATGGTTCTACATGGGAAGAAAAATTATTCTCTCCCAGCAACAATTCTTATCAAGGCTATTTTCACAAAAGTCTTATTTCTACCAACGGTCAATACATTACTTCCATACCAAAATTTGTAGATCCTCTTAATGATTTGAATAATAATATTGTATCTCATGGAAATATTGTATCCAGTAGTGTACATTCATTTGATCATAATATTTCTATTAATTATCTTGGATCTTCTTCTTTGGAAGATATTAATGGTGTTCATGCTTTAAAAATTAATGTTCCTAATGATAATGATTCTTCACTTATGGTTGGATATGATTCTGCTTGGAATACTGTTTATATTAATGCCAGTGATAAAGATAAACAAGGCAAAAATATTTCTTTTAATACTAATGATGGTGGAAATGTTGGAATTGGAACAAATAATCCTACTGTTAAATTGGATGTTATTGGATCTATTACTTCTACAGAACTCATTACTGCACTAAACTTTAGAACTGAATCTGATTATCGTATCAAAAATAATGTTTCTGATTTAAAATCTCTATCTATTGATAATTTGAGACCCGTTGAATATGATCTTAAAGATGGACATCACGATATGGGATTCATAGCACACGAAGTACAAGAAATATTTCCATGCTTGGTTTCAGGCAAAAAAGATGGAGAAAATATACAATCTATTAATTATAACGGAATTATTCCTATATTAGTTAAAGAAATTCAAGAGTTGAAGAAAAAAATTAACACACTTGAATATTCCAAATTATCAAACTCATCGGTTTAATCGAACATACCATCGGTTTAATCGAACATACCATCGGTTTAATCGAACATACCATCGGTTTAATCGAACATACCATCGGTTTAATCGAACATTAAAAATATCTAAAATAAAAACTTCTTTATTTATATGTATCACTTAATATTATTTTACTTTATAACATGTCTTTACTATTTAAATAAAGTTTGTTCGATTAAAATTATTTCATTACAACCTGGAGGTTTAAATGGATTTTATATGTTTGGAATTTCTAAATTTATCAAACAAAATTATCCTTTAGAAAATATCAAATATTTTGGATCCAGTGCTGGTGCATGGAACGCTTTATATTTATGTAAAAAAACTGGAACTTCTACTCATTCATTTCAATCTTATTTGGAAGATTTAGATATTTCGAATTTTAAAAATTTATACGAAATTGAAAATTCAATTAAACAATTCTATTTGAATTATCATAAATCAAGCGATTTTAATTTACATCAACTTAACATATGTGTAGGACACGTTCAAAAAATTAAATTAGAAAAAAATATATATAGTGGATTTTATGATTTAGAAGATACACTTAATTGTTGTATGGCCAGTTCTCATATACCATTTATTACTGATAAAAACTTATTTTTCAAATATAAAAATAAATTATCTATTGATGGAGGATTCTTTTCTTATCCTCATCCAGAAAATATTAATCCTAATATTATCATTTATCCTCAAATGTGGGATAATTATAATCTTAAACATAATCAGGATTTAAATAAATTTAATATATCACAAAATATTTTATGGGGATATCAAGATGCCTTTTTACATAAAAATCAACTTGATAATGCATTATTATAATCAAATGTGTATTACATTTTATAAACATCTACAATCCTCTGGATAAGCTATATTCTTTGATAAATAATATGTCTTATTTGCTATTGACATCGTATTTAATTTTCTATGAGCACGATCATGAGTATTCTCACACACTTTAAATTCCGGACAATTCTGTAATTTTGATTCTTCTACTTCCATATTCAAAATTCGATGCTTACCAACTGCTAATAAACTACTTGGTGTTAAATTCTTACTCTTTATTGTGTTCTCTAAATTGTATTTTGAATACATATTGTATTCTTTTTGAGTCAATACATTTGAAAATCTTGATACATCTGATCTCAATATATGAGAAGACTTTTTACGATTTATATAATCACTCTGGGACATATTTATGATTTTCGTTATATATTTCTAACAGATTTTATTCCAAATACTTTTTTGTTAGTCGATAAATTACATAAGAAAATATACTACCTATTAAACTACCTACTATTACTTGTTCTACGGTATGTCTTCCAAATTTTACTCTTTGATAAACTGTTAATAAACCTATCAATAATAATACAAACACTAATAAACATTCTTTGAATGGTTTCTTTACACACAATATGTATACTATAGAATAAAAAGACATTTGGGCATGACCCGAAGGCATTCCATATTCATTTATACCCTTTAAATTATTATGATCCATAAACTCTATTTGCTTTCGAGGACGGGCTTCTTTTATTATACTTTTTAAACTACCATTTAATATTAAATTTAATAACATGCCTAACACATACATTATTAAATAAGGACGATGTTCCCATAATATATATAATGATGATGCAAATAATATTGAAGGACCATGATATCCCACATGATCTAATATTGTTATTTCCATTATATTAATATATTTATATTACAATATATTCATATTTTATTACCAAACCGGACTTTCATTATCTAAGAATCTGTTGATTTATATAATTGTTCACAAATAAAAGAAAAAGACCAATCACTACGATTTAAATCTACCAAGTCACCGCGATCATTTAATAATTGAATCGTCATCTTTCGAATATTTACTGGACCAAAATATAAACGCTCTTGATTCTGCATAGAACCACCAAATTCAACATATGTTTTACCATTTATTCCTGGCTTTATTGGAATTAATCCAAACAAATCTTTTATATATGGACCTGCAGAAGATGTCTTTACAGTATTATTATGTGAAAATTCTGCCTGATTTAATGCATATAATTGATTATTTGTTAATGTATTTTGATTCACTACTCTACTTGCACTATCTACCACTTCACCTGTTACTGGATCACAATTCTTTGATCCTAATCGAGAATATTCTGGAATTGGAATTGAAGGATCATTTCGTGTTACTGTCACCAAACCATCATTCAAATGATTTTGATTATAATCATCTAAACTTATCAAAAAATAACTATACAAATTTGTATTTACTGTTGTATCACTTGTTAATCTTATTGTAGACTTCTTTATTAACGTTTCTAATCTATTCCCTATTGACTCATTTGAACTTTCTTGATCTATTTCATCTCTTATATCATAATTATAACTATATGTATACTCACCATCTATTGAAGATAAATATTTATATTCTTCTGTATTATCATCATACACTTGATTCGATTGTAACAAATCATATTCTACATAATCTCTAAATCCAAAAATCCAACCTAATGTTGTATCCCATGTTGCATTTTGAACTGATTGAGAACCTGAAAAACAACGCGAAAAACTTATTGCATCATAAAATACCAACTTATAATCCTCTGATGTATAAATCTTATTTATATTTATACGTAATTTTGTAAATTCACGATTATTTGTTGGATTCAAATATGTAATTATTGACGAACCATATGTTTGAGGATTCGAATTAAATACTTCATTTATTGCTGCTAATAATGTACTATTTGTATATGTTGTTCCATCTTTAGTTGCCGGTATAGTTATCTTAATATTGTTACTACCACTATCTGTATATGCACCTCCTTTTTCATCGTAATAAGGATTTATATAAAAATAATTATTTGAACTATCATACAATTCTATAGAATTTGCATTTAATGGACTTATGCCTATTATTCTTGAATATTCATTCGAACTATACACATTATCAAACAAATTATAACTCGTATCTATTCCAAAATTTGACCATATATTTGTACTTTCTGTTAGATCTTGACCATTATCGGAAAATTCTAAATTGTAATTCAAATGTGTTAAATTATAAGCTATACGAATATTCAAAGATACATCTACATAACTATTTGTTGGATCTACATTATAAGTAAAATATGTTTGACTTAAAGGCGCTTGAACATCTGTATATGTATTTGATAATATTTGTGTATATGTATGTGTATTTATTGTTTGTTGGATAAAATTCAACATCTCATTATAATTGAAAAATGTGTTCTGTTCTGATAAATTCAACTCTATTGACCTTTGGTTGTCATTCTTATTTCCGGCACTACCATTCGGTAAATAGTATAAAATATTTGACTCTGTTATTGTATAACCTTGTCTATTTATATTAAAAGAACCATCGAAATAAATGTTATCTATTGACATATCACTACCTAATACATCCGTCTTCATATTAAACATCTCAAACAAACACGATTCACTCTCATTTATTATTATTTTGTATGTACTTTCATCAAATGTTTTCTTCTTCTTTATATTTAAATTCAAAAAAGAATCTATAATATCCACATTTGTACCTTCTTCAAACAAACTATTATTTAATAAATCTTCCGTTATTCTATCTGTTAATTGAGTCAAACTATAATTTCCTTCCGTTATACCTATACGAATATTGTTATCTTCATTTATATATTCTGCTGGACTGTTACAACTTAATATTATATTTACACTACTATCTACTATAAAACTTGATAATACCGGAGGAGATTCTGAAATACTTTCACATAAATCCATTTCTACTGATTCAAAATAAAAACACGAATTGAATCCTTGCAATTGTGTCCATAATGTTCCTATTGATTGTGTTTGAGGAACATCTCCTATTGGAAATTCTACTATATATTTTGTATTTGGTTCATAACGCACTCTATTACGATCCACTTTTAATGTTAACTTAAAAAATGTAAAACCATTATTCTCTGTATTTGTATCTGTTATATCTATTCTCTCTATTTTAGAACCTGATGTAAATAATTTAGAACGTGTTATTGCACTATTCACTAATGTTATTATCTCATTCCTATTAAAATATCCTGTTCTTAGTAAATCTATTTCAAATGTTTCTACTGTATTTTCTAATGTTTTTGTGGAAGGACCTATGTATTTTATCAATTTTAAATAATTATTATTTGATGTTAATAAAAACTGATTTGTTGATTCTGTATTTATTAATGTTGTTGCTTTATATGTTTGACTTGAACGCAATACATAAGGCTCATATATCATATTATTGAAACCAAAATATGAAGGAATCGTCTGTAAACGATATTCGTTTAATTCTGTTGATGTTGTTAATGACGAATTCTTTGAAGGAGTCCATGTTGACCAAATTATATCATAATAATTCTCATTATAACACTTCTGAATATCTACTACTAGTGTTGTTCGTGCATTTGCATAATTATATTCCAATTGGGTTAAACCAAAACTAACATCTGTATATGTATTAAACACAGTCGTAAATGAATTATTTATTGCTATTGTCAACTCTTCTGCACTATAATTTCCACTTGGAATACCCACTTTATAATCATGATTAATATTATTTATACCATCCGTATTTCCCTTTAGATAAAAAAAATTACTACCAAAACTTTTACTTATTGTATACCACGTATAAGGTATTTGAATTGAATATAATTTTAAAGATACTACATCACGTAAAGGCTCTGATAAATCAAAAGTAAAATTTGTACTCAAACTATATATTGACTTATCACGATATTGACTATCTATACTTATTACACGCTTTATCGTCTGCTTTAATAACGGATTCAATTGTAATTTATCTGCTGAATAATCTAATGTTTGAACTGAACTTATATTTTGATCCGTTTCTTTTACTTCATCAGTTGAATCTTTATTATCATCATCTGGAAAAAAATGATTATAAATCTCTGTAAAAAAAAGCGCTAGCTTATCCCCTGAAGAATTTTGAATATTTGTATATTTCCTTATCAATTGAATTATACGGGCTTCTAACTCTCTATCTGTTGGATTTGTTATATCTAAAATATTATACAATTCTACATCACTATATTTACTTACATCAAATCTATCTTCTCTTCTTCTATCTCCCATTATATATTTACTTATAATATTTACTTATAATATTTACTTATAATATTTATCATACTATATTATTTTTATTATTTATTTTCAGAACATTTATTTTTATTGAAAAATCGGCATTTAAACATCTTTTCTACATAACTATGTAAATCAACTATGTGTTTTGTTCTCCATAATATCTTTAAAGGAAATGCCTTCAAACCCTGACCTCTTTTCATATGCATATGACCTTTGAAACATAATTCATCAAACACCTTCATTACTATCTCTTCTTCTTCTGTCATATCTTCACGCTTTATATGATACTTTCCTACGTATACATAACGATTGTAATCCTCAAATGATTCTACTTGCTCTCCGTATATTCTATATTTATTATAATATGGAATATTCTTTATCAATCCTACACCAAATACACGATTACTATCATTATCCATCTCTAATACCATTATATTTCTACCTTGGGGAATTCGACCAGTTATCATAGAAGGACTACCATATAAACATCCTTCAGGAATCTTTCTATTTCTATATGATTCATTTTTAGCTTTTGTTACTATATTAAATCGACTTGTAAATAAATGATTCCTTAGTGTTATACCATATTGAGCTACACGACGGTTCTCTTCACGATTTAATATTGATGACGCGTTATTCATATTTTATAATATTCTATTTTTTTATTATTTTTATAATCAATTTTTTAATCTTCGGTTTTATAACCTTCGGTTTAATATTTACTTGCTACTATCTTCCAATACCACGGTAAATCATACACTATATTATATTTATCACCACTTCGAAGCTTCTCTTTTATTGCATTCATTTCTTCATTATTATTCCAATCCATACTTATAATAATACGCTTTGAATGTTTATCATTCTTATGAACTATTTCTACTATTTTTTCTATATTTCCCCAACGAAGCTTTTCAAACACACGCTTTATATAATCCATCTTTGTATGTAATTCTACTTTTGGAATACATATATCTAACTTATCCGTCATTAATATTTTATTATCTTTAATTATTATTATTTTCTACATTTTTAATCAATTTTTTAATCCAAGATAGAATCGAAGATACCTTTGGTACCGTTGGTTAAATTCCATAATCCGCAAACGTATTTGTATTATCACTATGACTTGCTCTTTGACGTCCTACACGCTCATTGAAACAATACCAATTCTTTCTACACATTAATGATACCCAAATTTGATCATTCGCATATATCCAATGCTCTAATGTTTCATCCAATTTAGGAATCGCCCACTCATACAACTCTATCAACTCATCATACATACTATTATTTACTAAATAACCTGAAGCCGTATGAGCTTTATTTACTTTATACAAATAATCATATTCACTATCTTCATACACTTGTAAATTATATGCTAACATGATTACATCATATTCTACTTTATCTTCAAATACACGCTTCATCAAACTTTCTAACTCTTCTTTAGAAACTAAAAACTCAAAATCATCTTCAAATATTAGTATATTTTTGTAATTCTTTTCTCTTGCATCTTTCAATACATTCAAATGGGCATATCCACAACCTACAATTCCACGAGGATATTCATATTTTATTCCTTGAAACCTTTCATACGGACATAAATCATACTTCTTTAACTCGGATTCTATTTCATCTTTCCTGTCTGGACGCTCGTCCAAATTTATATATGCTATTTTCGAGATATTTTCACACATATATTACCTACTATCTTTTTGTGTTTATATTATCAAAAACTATTATTTATCTATATTAATTACATTCATTTCAATATAATGGAAAATATTATGTGTGATGAAAAAATATTTACAGATGATGATACTTTAGATACTTCTTGGATTGATTTCCAATATAAAATTGAAAATATACATCAACACTACGTTAGAGAACCTATGCCTGATATTAATATTTTATGTATCTATGTTGATAATCTATCTAATATCGAATATGTTATGAGCGAAAAAGAAAATCTCACCACACTCTCAAACGGTCTAAAAGGTATCTCTAAAGACCGTCTTTTACATCTCATACAAAAGAAAAAAATGCATTACCATGACAAATCTAAAAAATGTAAACTTATGGATATTCTTTACTACAATTCGTCTATTGAATCTATAGATCTTGAACAAGACTATATGAATCAATCTAACCAGTCTGATCTATATTCTTCGTACTTTAAAACACTTCCTATCTTTAATGAAATCGTTATAGATGACTCTATTTTCGTATTTCATGACGTCAACTCCATCTTTTTTATATTCAAAGAAATTACATCACATAATACTTCACTTAAATCTATATTGAAACCTAATGATATCAAACCTTCCGCTAAATCTACTAAAAAAGTACATATCGATACTTCACAAAATAAAGAATTCTTAAATAAATCTATGAAACTTAAACACCGACGCAAAATGACACGCAGAAAATAATTTTATTACTATTTAAATTATTTTCTTATTTACCACCTTCTACTTCTATTGGAAGTATATTATTATTTTCACTACCTTTGCAGTCTATCACTTCAAAAATTGTTTTTATTGCTTCTCTTCTAGGTCTAGTTCCTGGTATAATTATATTTTCTCTCTGCTGACTATTATATCTTATAGTAGTTATTCCTTCTTCTCCATGTCTATTAAATATTAAATATCCTAAATCATTTTCAACATGAGTACTCAATAAATTTCTTACTCTGGCTTTTTTGTATCTGTCTTCTTCTGTTATTTTCACAATCACAATAAAACATATTTTGTCTTTTATAATTCTATCTGCATCTTCTAAAATTTCTTTTAAACTGTATTTTTTAATATCTCCACCAACCTTTTTATTTACTTCTTCCTCTGGAACTTCTTCAAGAACTGGTTCTTCTTGAGGTACTTCTTGTGGTTCTTCTTGAGGTACTTCTTGTGGTACTTCTTGTGGTACTTCTTGTGGAACTTCTTGAGGTACTTCTTCTGGAACTTCTTCTGGAACTTCTTCTTGAAGTTCTTCTTGTGGAAATTCTTCTTGAAGTTCTTCTTGTGGAAATTCTTCGGGTACTTCTTGAGGAATTTCTTCTTGTGATTCCATTTGTTTAATACGCTGTTTTTCCACACTTCCAAACCTTTCACGAATTAATCCTTCTATTTCTTTTGGAGATTTTATCATATTTGGTCTTGTTAGTATACATTCGCTCAAAACTTGCTTTAATTCATGCATTATTTCACTCTCTTTTACAGAAAGATTATCTATTATTCTCAAACATAATACTATTAACGAAAATACATCCCATTTTAAACTTGTTTCTTTTAACGTTAACTTCATTTCATCCCAACTTTGTCCTGATGTTGTGTCTTCCAAATATGTCTTCATTATATTCATGTATTCTTCCATCTGAGAAGAGTCCAATATTGTCTTTAATGAAGACTCTTCCGCATATTTCATACACATCGATTCCAGTTCTTCATTTGTTGGAACCTGTCCTCGGGCTTCTGCATCTAATTTCGTGATGTTTGACAACATATACACTTCCATATTCCAATACATCTCTCCGTCATATTCCACGAAAATCTCTTCGTACTTTTCATCATTATCTAATTCTGATTCCTCGAAAGACATACTGAAGTCTGATAAAGCTAGTGTTCCATTCACTCTATCATACATTACTGTATTATCGTTTATATCCATATGGATTATCTTACGCTCTTCTAACACATTCAATATTTTTAATCCTTGAACAAAACTCTCCAACAATTGTACTAACGTTAATTGGGGATTTTCTTGTTGGTCTAACTCTTCGAAATACTCTGTTATTGATATACCTTTATTACGACACGTTATCATCTTGTATTCGGCTTCTTCACCCTCCATACAACGCTTGATCTCGTCATCTTCTATTGAACCCAGTGTTATATCTTCTTGCTTTATTATTATTGGAAATAATATACTTGACATAGGAACATCTATTAATTTTTCTAATATACTTTGCTCGTGTTCAAATGTTGGAGAACTTAGTTTTACTATTGTCTCGAAAGATCCTACTGGAGATTCTGAGGGCTTTACTCGACATCCTCGTTTGTGCTTATACAAATTACTTATGTCCTCTATTTCTTCTTGGGGCTCTTCTGGAACTTCTTGCTGAGGTTCTTCTGGAGCTTCTTGCTGGTGTTCTTCTGGAGCTTCTTGCTGAGGTTCTTCTATTTCTTCCTGCTGAGGTTCTTGTATTTCTTCCTGCTGAGGTTCTTGTGGATCTTCCTGCTGAGGTTCTTGTATTTCTTCAGACTGAGGATCTCCTCCACGTGGTGGGCTTCCACGTGGTGGGCTTCCACGTGGTGGGCTGGCGAATGGTAATTGTGTACGTAATTGTGTACTGGTGCGGCCAACATTACCGTATTGTGGTGAGTCATTCTCTGATCTTATTTGTGATAAAGGTCCTGTAGGACTACGTATCATTTTGGGAGGAGGCACACGAACTGACCGAAGTCCATATCTGGATGGTGCCTTCAACACGCTTGATTCCAGCCAGTCCTTATCATATTTCCACAGAACATCATAACTATCTTCCCATAATAAAATTATAAACTTATTCATACAAGAAATGATATCTTTTTTATTTAACTCTCCGTTAATATCATATTCTCCCGTCCAGGGATTAATACTATATATATTTCCCATATTATTAATTATATCTTCTTCTTCATTTAAACCATCCGAATAACATTTTTTAAATATGATTTTGTATTGATCATTATATATATTATATTTTTGCTCTGCTAATTGTTCATCGTTTACATACTTTTTTAGATAAATATAATCATAATAATAAGATATATGAAAAAACAGTTGTTTATAATAAGTATAATCTAATGAGTATATGATATCTTTTTTATTTTTCACAATATAAAGAATCTTCATCAACAACCCAAGAAAAATTATATCTATGTTTTCTGTAGTGTCTATCAAATCTTTTATTTTTTCTTCAACACGTTTTTGAATTAATATGTATTGATTATATTCATCGGTAGCATAAATAACATCATCATTTCCACCTACCATTTTTTCTATTTCAACCACTTCTCCACCGCCTGTATTTTCTTCTTTTTGTTCGATCAAATATTTTATATTAGACAAAACATTATTAATTTCTGATGCTATTTTTGCACCTTCTTTATCTTGCTCTAATGTTGTTGGTGATGATGGGGGCGATCCTACTTCAGTCACATCCATATATTCATTTGTTTCATTCGTAAGCACAGTCACAATTTCACTACAGTATGCATTCATCGCTATTGAGTATTTAAATAAATTTCCACGCGTATTCATATTTGAGTGCATCTTTATTTGAATATCTTGAAAGTATTCAATATATTTTTTTATTTGTTGTTTGCTTACTAATGAAATGTCACCTATACTATAAATAAATGAAAATGCTTTACTATCATATGCTTCTGGGTTTCGATTGGTTATCTTATTAAAATAAAGTTTTATATCATCCAAAATATTTGGAATTTGTGGTGAAGTGGTGGAAGTATCTGTAGCTTTGCGTTTTTTTGATTTAGCTTCTGCTTCTGCTTCTGCTTGTGCTTGTGCTGCTGCTTTTGCTTCTGCTGCTGCTTTTTCTTTTATTTCGTTTGCTTCTTCATTTACCGATTTTTTTTCGAAGAATATTTTAGTTTGGCTATATAGTTCATTCAATATAGCGTTTTTTTTAGAATATTCTTTTAATCTTACTTCTGCCTCATGTGTATCATCAGGTTTAGTAAAAATAGGGGGATAAGAAAACATAGGGGGATAAGAAAACATAGGAGTTTCATCGATTATATTGGTTGTTATTTTATTTATTCTTTTCTTTAGTATTAATTCTTCATCTAATTTTTCTTTAATTTCCGTTGATTTTTTAAATAGTTTAAACATTTTATCGATTTGTTTTTGGAATTCTTTGTTTATATATTCCTCAAAATTTATTGCATTAGTAGAAGTAGCATCATCAAGATTTTCTATCTCATCTACAGGATAAGCTTCTATAATTTTTGACATTATTAATCCTTTTTGATCTTCTTTTTCTATTGTTATATATTTTAAACCTTTTATTTTGTCTAAAATTGTAGCATATTGCTGCATTTTGTCTTTTAACAATTCTTCTAATTTACCTTTTATACCGACATACTCGGTCTTAGCACTTTCTAACAAAGATGTAATATCCGCATTTATAAAACTCATTATTGATTGTGTGCTTCCATGAGTAAATAATGCATCCACTCCTATTTCTATAGCAAATCCTAAAGCAATTCTATCATGAGTTAAAAAAAACACGTTACCTAATACCATATCATTATCAGGAATTTTCTCATAGGGATGTCCAGACTGCATCTTCCATGTAATATTTTTCGCCGCTAAACATGCCAACACTTGAAGCCAATCACCTGACCGTTTTTGTTGTATTTTATAATTAAATTGGTTTTTTATGTTTACATCTGATGATCCTTTACCTTTTAATAATGATTCAAAAAATCTGTTAATAGCACTTATACTATTTGCTTTTCCTGGATCGTCTATTACTAACACATCGGTATTTGCATCACGCACTATTAATTTACAACCTTTACCGGTTGTATCAGTCAATAACTTGAATTCATAATTTGAATACCAACTACTATAAGGATCTATTATGTAACTATCTTTATGCCATTTATATGTCAATACTTGAGGATCTTCTGGTTCTATATACACTAGTTTTACACCACCATCCCATATTGCTAATTTTCTATCATAAAATCCTTTAGTTCCCGCTGGGTCATTACGCATTTCAACACATTCTATTACATATATTATGAATGGATTATGACTCTCTTCAGGCAATATTTCGATCGCTTCCCCACTATCTCCAACTCTTAGTTGTTTTCCTTTTTTTAAAAGTTCATAAAACTTTGTTCCAACAGCATCCAATATAATTGCAGACTTATGTCGTATATTTAAACCATTAACCAGATCTTTTGCATCTATATAATCGTTAAGTGTCTTAGTTTTAGGATCATAATCTGAAACATCACTTTTTATAAGAGCTACTCCATTTACATTAAGTTTTATATCGTGTATATTTGTTATTTGGTGTTTAGTATATGGGGCTATAGCACGGTTTGATGAAGCGGTGGCGGGGTTAAAATATTCTTTGGGTAAATAATTAGCTTGGTCTTGTGGTATAGGATCTACACTTTTTATAGAATCTCTAATATTTTCATCTTCATCAACTCCAATAGCAAGAGTCCGTAGATTTTCTATTTTGAACTGCATTCTTCCTATAGCACCACCTCGAATTTTACCTCCAGCAGCTGCTGCTGTTGGAACACCTTCTACTATGTAATCATTTTCTATGCCGCTATTTCCAAAAAAGGAAATCTTATTTCCCATATCATGCTTTTTATCTGCTACAGCACCAGAAAATCGTGTTCTAATACCTTCGATAATATCCAGGTGTGGAAGAACACTAACATCGCCAATAATGTTACCATCACCATCACCATCATCATCACCATCACCATCATCATCACCATCATTATTACCATAACTCAATTTTGGCTGTATGTCAGCAGTTTTTTTAGAAGAAGAAGAAGAAAATGGCGAGGAAATTTTAGATGCTAATATTCGAAACATGCTTTTTTTTTTAACAGGAGGCATTATATATATTATTACTACTCTTTTTATAATCTTTTTCTGTTTCCTAATTAAAAAAGGAATCCTTTTTATAAAATCGAAGATTATATCGAAGATTATAATAACCTTTGGTTATAACCGTTGGTTAAACCAAAGGTATCTCCGATTAAACTATTGAAAAACACAAACAAAACTAATTCATCTTATCCTACACTTTATTTATTCCTTGTTTCACATTATAAAAGCGATGACTAAAAGTTTTTTTCAACTTATCTAAAAATACTTCACCATTTATTTTTCTATGAAATTCACGCAATCTCAATATTTCTTTTTTTATTTCGTCTTTATGATTCAAACAATATTCATTATATATCTTTGTTGGAACTACGTCTAAACCCATGGTATCTTCGATATTACGTGATTTTTCCTTTATTTTTTCATGTATATATTCATCAATACTTCTCAAAAATTGTTTCGTAAATCCTTTATATTTTTCTTGTGTTTTTATTTTATCGTCATCATTTGTTTTTGTTTGCATCTTCTTCTTATAATAAAACTTTGAACTTTTATACATTTTTTCCTTTATTATTTCATCTTCCCAAGTACAACCTTCATCACGCAATCTAATTATTTCATTTGACACCTTCAATTCTATTTCTTTCGTGTTTATCCAACACTTCCATTCTTCCTTATATTTCTTACGCTCATCAAACTGATGTACTCGAGTAAACTCTTGAATATTTTCCATCATTTCAGGTGTGAAATTATAACGAATCGCTTTTATACGAATCCTCTTTGAATTAATCGACATAACTTACTATTTGCACTAATAATATGCTTTTGTATTTTTATAAAAAAGATTATCAATTTTTTATAAATCGAAGATTATAACCGTTGGTTAAAATATTTTTTTAGAAAGGAGAATAATGGAATCGAACCACCTACCCCTCGTAAAGCCAAACGAGTGCTCTGCCAATGAGCTAATTCCCCAAATACTCCTTCAAGAGGGGTCGAACCTCTGACCTTTCGGTTAACAGCCGAATGCTCTGCCAGCTGAGCTATAAAGGATAGCGCGTGTATTATCACACAATATAAATGTATACGTTTCTTTATATTTATTTTTCAATCACTATTTTATATATACAATGGAAAGTCCATTTTACGATTATGATGGTGTTGGAGCTAACGGTGGTATTTACAAAATGTATTTACAATCCATATTGGACACAAAAGACAAAACCTACAAACATATTGTTCTATTAAATACTATGCCAAAAGGACCTTTGGCGAAAATGGTCAAACATATGACTTCACCACCTCTTAGTTCTTTTAAATCTTCTGTTTCTCATACAGAATGTATTTATGCATTATTGAAATATCCTGTTTCTTATGGACATCTTGAATATATGACTACCGAAGATATACCCGCTGTTATGAGCTACTTAGAAAATAATAATTATAAAATATATCCCACAAGAAAAAATGTCAATATATTTGATCCATCCACTATACTTTTATTTTCTTATCCAATAAACATATAAATGTTAATTTATATATTACTTCATGTTTAGTATTATGAAACAATTCATATACATCTTATTGTACTCATTATTTATTTATTCTAACTCGTTCTATACACCAAAACACCAAATAACTCAATATAGAACCAACGGTATCTTCTATAAAAACTTTATCTTTATGAAAAACAAAAAAAATGGCGACACCGGAACTAATATATTTAAGAGAAAACAAATCTATTTTCCACGCGGAGAAAATCAACAAAAATATTTAGACTTATTGGAAAACTCTAACACATCTATAGTTGTAGGAACTGGACCTGCCGGATCGGGAAAAACACTTTTTGCATGTAATACTGCTATTAATGCTCTACGTGCTGGTCATATTGATAAAATTATTATTACTAGACCTATAATATCTGTTGATGATGAAGAACTTGGATTTTTACCCGGAACACTTGTAAAAAAAATGGATCCATGGACACGACCAATCCTTGATGTTATTGGCGAATTTTATTCCAAAATTCAAATACAATCTATGATTCAAAATGGTGTTATTGAAATATCACCACTTGCTTATATGCGAGGACGCACCTTTAAACGCTCATTCATTATTGCCGATGAAATGCAAAACTCCTCTCCTAATCAAATGCTTATGATGCTAACACGAATCGGAGAGGAATCTAAACTTGTTATTACTGGAGACCAACTTCAAAGTGACCGAAAGGGTGTAAATGGTCTTCAAGACCTAATACAAAAATTTAATTACCGAAATGATACTTCGAATTCTATTAAAATTGTATTCCTCAATACTTCGGATGTACAAAGAAATCCGGTTGTCAAACAAATACTTGATATTTATCATCCTCAAATTACTTTAGATAGAGCACCTCCTGTACCCTCTCAAAATATATCACAGAAAAATCATACATCAACTATAATTCATACGTCAACTAAAACAAATACATCAACTAAAAATCATACATCAACTAAAAATTATACATCAACTAAAAATCATACATCAACTAAAAAAAATATACCTAAAAGATCTACTAATGATGATGCAGCTCTTATTCCAAAAAGCCACATGTCTCGACGCACCATATTTTAACCTTTTAATAATTAATCCGAAGGTATCTTCTATTAAAAAATTGATATCTTTTTTTATTATTTTTATATATGCACTAAATCATCAAATATTCATAATGTCTTCTTACTGCAATACTTGTTTCAAAACCGGAAAATCTCAGAAGGAATATACCAGTCATAATACCAAGGAAAAACGTGGACATAATTTTGTGGTTGTTTGCCCTACTATTCTTGACACTAAATGCAACGCATGTAATCAATTTGGACACATGGCTAATCCTAAGTTCTGCCCTCTTCTTAAAAGACAAGAAAAAGAAAGAGAATTACAAAAACGTCTTACAAAAGAAAATAATAAAATCAATAAAAAAGTTATTCCCAACAATTTCAATAATATATTTTCAGTTCTTGATCATGAAGAAGATTATCAAAAAGCAATAGAACCAAAGGTTACAAAGGTTCCAAAGGTTCCAAAGGTATCTTCGATTCTATGTTCGATAGAAACTCCTATCAAAGGTTTATCTTATGCTCAAATTGCCGAAAATCCTCCTGATCTTTCAAATAAACCTTTAAAGAGAAAATGGACTGATTCTTATTATAATGAAAGTTCAGATGAAGAAGATGATATTGATTACTCACAATTTGATTCTACAAATGACGCCTATTATGATGAATGGAAAATCAACTGTTAAATTAACCAGATAACTAGCTAAGTAGATAAGTAGATAAATAGATAAAGTATTTTTTATTTATTTTGTATTCAAACAATATAAATAGCTATGAATAACTATATTGACCCAACGGTCTCTTTGGTCTTATGGTCTAGGGGTTATGACTGCGGACTTTGAATCCGCCAGCCTGGGTTCGATTCCCAGTAGGACCTTTTTTATTACCAACAGTATCTTCGATTTAATACATTAGTATTATAATGTATTAATTTTTTAACCAACGGTATCTTTCATTTATAATCTTCGATTAAAGTCTTGGTAAACCTCTTGGAAGACTATGTCCATAGAAAAGCATGTAGATCAAAGCAATAGCTCCAATCAAAATACTTCTCTTCTCAGCAACCACAGGAGATTGCTTTAACAAAAATACCATAAGGATGTACAAAAGTACTCCAAGAATCAAAGCGTGTAATAAATGGGTCAATGCGCGTTCCATTATATATTTATATCTATAGAAAAATTATCAAAATGTCTATGAACGAATATATTAGGTATTTTCGATTTTATCTCTAAATATATCTTTATTATCAAAAGTTATATCGAAGATTATAAAACCGAAGGTACAGTGTTATATCGAAGATTATAAACCGAATATACAGTTGGTTATAAATGTGTTCATTCTTTTAATTATATTTTACACGTATATTTCAAAGCATCATTAAAAGTTTATGGACAAAAAATTTATACTAAATTTGTCATTATCTATTAATGCATTTTTTTTATTTACTATGTGTTCATGCTTTTTTATATTTAATAATGGAAAATCTACATATTTTACATTTGGTTGGTCTGATGATTTTACATTTGTATCTATTTCAATTAATAATTCTCTTAGATACTTTTCACTTATTACATATATTTCATGTTTGAATATTTCAGAAGTATTTTTGAATGATATTGCTTGGCCAATTATTACATTTAGCACATATAACCCATATCATAAACAAATATTGGAATTCAAAAAATGGGAACTTGAAGTATATTCTAATTTAGTATCTTTTGTTCAACACTCCAAAAAAATCATATTTATTGCTAGTGTTGTTTCACAAATAGATATTGCTATTATCGGTCTACTATCTTCACAACTTTCTGCATTCCTTGCAATTAGATGGCTTCTTGATCACAAACAATTTGAAAAAGATAAAATTACAAATGTTTATGTCGATGATACCTTTGGTACCGTTGGTTATACTGAAATTCCTACATCATATCATTCATTTTCATCCACAACTGTTAATATCTAACGATTGGATTATTTTAACAATCTTAACCAAAGGTTTTATCTTACATTAATTCTGGAGGTCTTATATTCTTTCTATACACCCAACCTGTAATAATATACTTATTGTCTGAAATTGGCATCCTTCCACAGTGTGGAAATGTCCAACACGCAGGAAATAACAATAATTTTCCTTGTTCTGGCTTTATTCTGGTTGTTCCCCATAATTCTGTTTCACCACCTTCTTCTACTGTATTTAAATACCATAAAAATGTTATTATCCTATCTTCTCTCTTGTCATAATTTATTAATGAATCCTCGTGATAAACATATTGACCCATACCTTTAACATACCGCTGTATTTGATAACCATATACTTTTGTTTCTAACATCGGAAACATTTTATATTTTTCACCTGTTGAAGATATCATATTTGATTCATTTAACTCACGCAAATATATATCTATATTCTCTCGCAACTCCCTATTCAAAAAATTATATATATTTGACCAAATATCATCATTTGGAATCAATAAATCTTGTGTATTTTTTATTGATTTATTTGTTCCACCACCAGTCGTTCCTTCATACTTATTTTTTATGTCTGATTCATACAATATCATTATTTCTTCGCATACTTCTTTTGATAAAGAATATTTATTTAGATATATATATTTTTCCATTTTAAATCTTTTTGTAACCTTTGGTTATGTATTTTAATACTGAGTCTCTATTATATATTTTAATTATATATTTAAATTATATAATGCCATTCTATTATCAACCTGGAGGAAGTGGTACAAAACATAATCTAAGAAATACTGCTGGATATATGAATCATTACAATTGGAATGGAGGTACCATGGAAGGAAATAATTTAGATAGACATCAAAATCACTTCAGAGGACAACCCTTTAAAATGTGGGGCTGGGGAAACAATTATCTTAATCTTAGTAATAATACTCTCGACCGACCTTTGGGAACGACTAAATACAAAATTAATGGAACTGATATAGGAAATACTTTATCAGGAAGATTGATCATTTTTCACCCAAATAGAGACCACAATAGCATTACACATAATTGGGTCGGTGTAACCAGATACAATTATTATGGTGATAATAATATGACTTTTGGAAATGCTAGAGCCGTAAATATTAATATTGGAAACCAATGGAATCGTGCAGCATTTATCACTCAGGGTGGTGGAGGAGGAGGTGCTCATTCAAATACATATAATGGAAACGGTAATGCAGGAGCAGGTGGAGGTGGAGGAGGGGCATCAGCTACTGGAGTGCAAGCGATTAATTCTTTTGGAGGTCGTAATTTTAATCTTCACGCCGGAGCTGGAGGAAGAGGAGGTGAACATCATAAATACGTTCAAGATGTTGCTAGAGATTGGCCTTCACAAGCTGGCGGACATTCATCTATGTGGTGTGGAAATCACTACATACAGGGTAATGGAGGACAAGGAAAAGATGGATGGCATTGGACTGCACAAAATGGTGTTTCTGGAGGTAATGGTCAAGGCAACGCTGCTTGGGGGGGAAATCATCATGGTGAAAGTTCGGAAGCAGGTCAAGGTGGAGCTCAAAGAAGTGGAAGAGGAGGTTATGCCGGTACACATTACAAGAAGAATGATGGTCATTGGGCATCACATATGACTAATAGGATGAATCATAATCCAGGATGGAATACTAATAATAATCAGCCAGGACTAGGAGCTGGAGGAAATTATAATTGGAATTACCATGGTGGACCTGTTACTTGGAATGCACCAAATCAGTACTACTCTGGTGGAGGTGGTGGAGGAGGAGCAGCCGGAAATAATGCAGGTAATGGAAGACCCGGAAAAGGAGGTGGACACGGTGGAGACGGATATGTTATGATGTTTTTATACATGTGATTGTCTTCGATCTATTATAATCTTCGATATAACACTGTACCTTCGGTTTTATAATCTTCGATCTATAATCTTCGATCAAACATCATTTATACTTAACGTGTAAGTTATCATTATAATCTCTTTATCTAATGCTAACTCTTCTCCATAATATATCATCAAATCACCTATATTCATTATATATTTCATATTGTCACTTGTATCTATTGTTATTTCCTCCAAAGGTATCAAACAAATTAATTCTACTTTATTTATCTCTATCTTATTTGTCTTCATTACCTTCAAATTCTTCATGTTTATTACATTATCATCATGGATATTGTATTTTTTTTTTATTTCTTCATACAAATCTTCGAAATAATAGGAAAATAATTGTATTAAATTTGGTATATTATCCATTAACAATTCTATCTGTTTTGTTTCCGTAAATTCACTTAAAAAATATTTACATACATTTTTTTGTATTACATCTTTCACGTGAAATCTTTGTAAATATTTACTTATAGGATATCCTTCGTCATCTATCAATTTTTCCATTATATTATCTTTCGTTGTATTATTTTTTTTTTCATTATTTATACGCAAATTATACACTTCAGTATTTGATATTATATTATATAACTCTTCACAACATACCTTCTTATATAAAAAATCTTTATAAAAATCTTTTGTAATATTCATTTCCATACATTCTTCATATACATCCTCTTTCTTTACTGTCAACTTATTCATTTCCACTTCATTCCATTCATTTATTTTAGCATTTATAATATTACCATAACTATCTTTCATATTGTCTATTATATTTATTATCAATATTTCGACTTCTTCCAAGAAAATTATACCATAACATTTTTTTAATTCTATCACTTTGTTCTTTTTTACTTTCAATATACTTAATTCTTCATTATCAAACAACTTATATTTGTATTTATTCGTATCTATATCACACAAAAATATTCTCGATTTTGAATCACTCATACACAATATAATTGTTTGAAATGCATCTTTTATATTTATTATTTCATCCCTATTTTCTATATCATACTTCGTTATCACTCTTGGTCTTGTTACTTCTGCACTTTCTGGTAAATCATCCAATCCTATCTTTTTGTATACATATTCTATCTTATATTTCATTTCATCCTTATTTTTTTCATCGAATATCTTCTTGCAATACTCATAAACATACTTGTCTAATTTTGTTCTTATTGTTTTTATAGAACATAGTGTTGGTTTTAAATTTTCTATTTCTTTTGAGCTACCTACTTCCATTCTTAATTCATCTGTCAGCTCTTCAGGAATATCAAAAACTTCCATATTTGATTTTTATAACCTTTGGTTTTATATATTCTCAGCTTTTTATGTTTTATTATTTACATAATAAAATATATAAATAATTATATATTGTATATTATATTATGAGTTCATTTACTGATAATACTGACATATCTGGTAATAATCTGGGAGGTATAGATGTAACTATCGACGGGGTTACTTTTCACAACTATGAAGGTCCTCCTACACAAGATGCTTTTTCATACATCATTAATCCTAATACTACATATTTAGATACATCATTCAATTTTGTAGAAACTAAAAATGTTTCTTTATATTATTTTGATCTTCACACCGTTGTTCCTAACACAAGTGTATCTTATTCCATTATTTGTTTAGATGATGAAAAAAAAGAAGTACTACGTATTGATGGGCGTATTGAAGGAGAAGAATACGACAATTGGGGTCAGGATGATCAATATATTCTTGACATTATTAAATCAAAAGTTATGTCATATAAAAATACATAATCAACAATATATCATCTTATAGATATTTATTGTTGTATTTATTGAGAACCTGAACACTTCATTTTTCTTATCCTAATATCATACACAATATTTATTCAGGGATTTTATAGTGTTTTTTTCATACCTTTTCTATTTTTAGTATTTGAGAACCTAAATAGTATTTGAGAACCTGAACACTTTATTTTTCTTACGCTAATATCATACACAATATTTATTAGGGGGTTTTATAGTGTTTTTTTCATACCTTTTCTATTTTTAGTATTTGAGAACCTAAATAGTATTTGAGAACCTGAACACTTTATTTTTCTTACGCTAATATCATACACAATATTTATTAGGGGGTTTTATAGTGTTTTTTTCATACCTTTTCTATTTTTTAAATTTGAGAACCTAAATAGTATTTGAGAACCTGAACACTTTATTTTACGAGTTTTTTGGGGGGTTTTACGAGTATTTTTTGTGACCTATCTCTTTTAGGTATGTCCTATGGCACCAGAGATCCGTTGGATATATTATATCCGTTGGATAGTTATGTTATTATTGTATATTTTATAGATTATCTATGAATATATACTAATCGAGAAATGAGTGGGATATTGATATATGAGTCATGAATTGAATGGTACTACGTAAGGTTCCACGTAAGGTCTTTCCCTATGTTCCACGCAAGATCTTTCCCGAGGTTCCCCGTAAGGTCTTTCCCTATGTCCCCCGTAAGGTCCCACGCAAGATCTTGCCCGAGGTCCCGACCGAGGTCTTCTTTAAGTAGTTTCATTATATTATTTATTGTATGAGGTCCCCCGTAAGGTTCTACGTAAGGTCCCCCGTAAGGTCCCCCGTAAGGTCCCCCGTAAGGTTCCCCACAAGGTTCCCCCCTGAGGTTTACCGTAAGATCTTGCCCGAGGTCTTCTTTAAATAGATTCATTATATTAATTCATGTATTATGTCCCCTGTTAGGTCGTCTGTGAGGTCGTCTGTGAGGTCGTCTGTGAGGTCTTGTGTGAGGTCCCGTGTAAGGTCTTGTGTGAGGTCGTATATTATACTATAATATGATATACGTTAATCGAGAAATGAGTGAATTATCGAGAAATGAGTGAGATATCGAGAAATGAGTAACATATTGAGAAATGAGTGATTTAAATATAATTCAGTAGATTAAGTATTTTTGTATGAGTTAGTTGTCTATCGAAGATTATAAAATGAGTTAAGGTAATTTGAAAACCTTTGTGTAATAAGCCCAGAAGAAGATTCCTACAAAACATTTGGAGAATAGATCCAACACGTTGTACCCTATGTTTCTGGTCACGCTATCGAAAAAGTAGAACACTCCATAGAGAGCCCACAAAAATAGGAACAAGGAATACAACATAAAATTATCGTTGTTATTTCTTCCTTTGATATAGTTTTGGTAAATGTAGTAGTACATTCCCGCGAAAGCCACGAATCCCAATCCATTCGAAGTGGTTTTGTCCATCAATCCGAGTTCTCCTACATAACCAAACCCCAACATCGCATAATTGAGAACCAAAATAACCAAATATTTCGAGAAACTCAACGCGCCTTCTTTGTTGTTGAATAAAAACGCAAGAACGAGCACGAGCAACATTATTGGTGTAGTTATCGCCCAGTCTACGTAACGGGTTTCGTTGATCTTCTTGTAGTCTATTCCTTTATCAAGATCTTTTACAAATTTTCCGTAGAAAAATGCCGCTATTACTGAAATACAAGTCTCTAAATTCAATATATTCCTCACTTTTTCCTCTTTGGTTCTAAGAGATTCTATAAATGTTATTGTTCCTGTTGTAATAAGAAACACATATGTTATATAAAATGTATTTGTGATTAGCTCTTCTTTTGAAATATCCATATCTTTTGTATATATTTTATATAAAGATATTATCGTATATAGTATAATGAATATTATTAATCCAACCGTAATTTCGATTATACTATTATTTATTACTTACTTACCTTATTCGTATTGTTTATTGAATCACCACTGGTATGTTATCGGTCATATTGACGATTTCAAAGTTAATATTCCTAAAAAAATTAACATTAATCACGTTCCTATTTCTATTTGGAGAGATAAAAATAATCATTTTGCAGGAGTTAGCGATGTTTGTCCACACAGAGGTGTATCTCTAGCTAAGGGACGCGTCGATACTAATACGAATTGTATCGTTTGTCCATATCATACCTTTAAATACAACAAAAAAGGAAGACTTGTGCAAACTCCAGGAAAAAATACATTACGCACCGGCGGAGAATTCAATCTCAAAACCGACGTTCCATACTACAAAGTCTCTTCTGTCAAAGACTGGGTCTATTTATACAATAAACCTTTATTCGAAATTCACCCCACTAACCCTCCTACATCTAATGATATTTGGTTAGAACCAGAAGCCACCAATCCGAACTTTAAATTTATTACTTTGCATCAAGATTTCAATATTGACGCCAGAACCGTTACCGAAAACTCTCTTGACATATTACACATATCCGAAGTTCACATGTTCGGCAATAAAGAAAACCCATTACCCATTTCGCAAAAAACACAAAGAATTAACGAAAAACACGTTAAGGTTTCATACACCTATGAAACTGCTAAGACCGCTCTACCATATTCTGTATACGGCATCAAACACCTTACTATTGAAAATGAATACATATTACCTCATTATACCATTGCACGTGTACATTTTGGAGACTTCACAAACACTATTATCACTTCTGCTCTACCCATCAGCAATAATCAAACCAGACTATTTATAAAATCTTACCGCAATAACTGGCTATACAATATACCGCCAATTGACTTCATATTTGACCAATTGTATTTGTATTTGATGAAAAAAACCATTCTTGAAGACAAAAACGTCATCGATAACATTTACTACAAACATCGTGATGGAAATTACATCACCAAATACGATGAACTCATCAAAATGTACCGCGAAGACTATCACACATTTATACAATAAAAAATTTACTTACTTTACTTACTTTACTTAACTAAACAAACCAATCTATCAACTCAAATATCTCAAACTCTTCCAAATCATACTTCACACACACATCACGCAAAACCTTTTCACGCAATCTAACACTCTTGTACTTCGATAATGCTATATCCAATTCTGAATATAACATTTCTTCCATACTGCATTCTAACTCGAAATCGTTTATTAAATTCATCTTATATTTATTTTATACTATACTTACTTGTTGAAAAAGGACATCGATTTTTTTATTTATACTTATCGAGAAATGAGTAGGATATTCATTTATCAGTATCTTTATTATCTTTGGTTCTCGAAGGTTCTCAAAACCTTACAAAAAATCTATCTGTAGAAAATACTACTTTTTTTGTCTACACTTCTTTTATTTTTTTTTTAACACAAATTTATTTTAACAATTTGAGAACCTATATACTACTCGAGAACCTTACTATATTTATTTTATATAGTAATAATTTAAATTTTATATAACATCATACACAATTATATATCAGAACTTTTATATTATATACTAATCCAGAAATGAGTGGGATATTTATTTATCAGTTATTTAATACTTCTCACGCGACCTATCATCATACATCTCGCGGGTGGTCTTCCACGAAATACCACGATAGGTTCTCAAAGGTTCTCAAATACCTCCTAAAATTTTATCTGTAGAATATTACGATTATTTGGGGAGGAAATTTTATTTACTTTTTTTCACACAAATTTATTTTAACAATTTGAGAACCTATATAGTATTCGAGAACCTTACAATATTTATTATATATATTACTAATCTATTTCAAACAATAATTATTAATATATAGATTCATACTTCCATATATTATGCTAATCCAGAAATGAGTGGGATATTTATTTATCAGTTATTTAATACTTATCATCTTAGGTCTCACGGTACATCTCACGGTAGGTCTTGCCCGAGGTCTCACGGTACATCTCACGGTAGGTCTTGTGTTAGGTCTCACGGTAGGTCTTGCCCGAGGTCTCACGGTAGGTCTCACGGTAGGTCTCACGGTAGGTCTTGTGTTAGGTCTCACGGTAGGTCTTGTGTTAGGTCTCACGGTAGGTCTTGTGTTAGGTCTCACGGTAGGTCTTGTGTTAGGTCTCACGGTAGGTCTTGTGTTAGGTCTTGTGTTAGGTCTCACGGTAGGTCTTGTGTTAGGTCGAGCGGTAGGTCGAGCGGTAGGTCTTGCCCGAGGTCTCACGGTAGGTCGAGCGGAAGGTATCAGCTTAGGTACAGCGGTATCACAACAGCTATCAACATTCGTCTTACCACACAAACAAACCTATCAACACAAACGCAACAAACCACACAACAACAATAAACCGGACAT
>Ga0257110_1000177_pt1 | contig 33338 bp, 33 predicted proteins | sample LP_taG_7_FD_190184 | JGI IMG/M metagenome (GOLD analysis project Ga0257110, IMG submission 190184) | Marine microbial communities from Northeast Subartic Pacific Ocean, Canada - LP_J_2015_P26_10m | ecosystem: Environmental > Aquatic > Marine > Oceanic | place: Canada: Northeast Subartic Pacific...
ACTTTTAATACAGTTAGTTCCGCCACTACTCTCCTCAGGAGTGAACTGGATGATGGAACTGATGGTTGACATATCGAGTCTCTGTACACCAGATATCTCCCTATTTGTACCACTAAACTTTATATTGCCTTCCATTAAACTTTGTTCAGTGGTACCAGTTAATGGCAAATATTGACCACTATGAGAATCACTAATATGTGTATCAAGATCTTTACCGTTTAACATAAATGTGTAACTCGAATCTGTTGTATTTCCCATAACGACATTACCATTAATTGTAGTAGTACCATAGAACGTTGTTGCAAAAGAATCAAAGGCCTCAACGCCGCTGGTTGATTTTTCAATTGATGGTATATATGATATTTCCTTCCATACTGACCCTAAATACATTAATACTAGTAATGCCCCTCCGCTACCATTCGGGTACGCTCGCGAACCATTTTTTGTGGTAATCTCATTCACAAGCTTTCTAGGTGATTGAGCTAATACAATAGGGACGCCAGGGAATGTGTCTGAATAACCATCGGTTCCGCGCGGCGGGGCGCTCTCAATATTAATTGAGTCAGTGTATTCGTAGGAAGAATCAGTTCTAGATTCTAGCGTCAAATATAAAATTGATCCAATATTAGTTTCAAATTCTGCATCTATTGAGATAATGGGGTCTGACGATCCGTCAATGGTCCGAGGATATTTTATTGCGCAAAAACAGGTTTTTGTCCTTATAAATGAGTACTTGTTGTTGAGGTTGAGACCGCCTTCGCCGTGCACCATAGGCACCCCAGGTGAACTAAAATCGTCATGGCGAAATGTATATGGTAGGAAGCTCCCATAACATAAACCACCAGACCTCCCCAGCACTACAGAACCTGCGCGCGGAGTAGGCTGCCTCTCGGCGTCATCGGGCGCGAGAAGCCAATCGCCATTATTATTCTTGTCGCCACCTTTAAGTATTAGGTGACCTCCGCCACCTTTACTGCTAGGTGTTCCCGCCTCAATTACCAGATTTGTGCGCCTGGGGTTTTCGTCAGCAATATTTTTAATACAGTTAGTATTTTCCATACTAATTTCTGGGTTAAGATTGATTGTTGCAGTCGCATTTTTTGTAAGATCGACACCCCTTAGAGGACCTTGTATATTTATTTCAGTTGTCTCTAATTTATTTACTTTTACTGGATACTGATCGGCACTATTCGTAGATACAAGTTTTATTTTTTCGTCATCTATCTTCCATAAATCATTTTTTTTTTCTGAAACATGTTCTCTCACCCAGTTAATATTTGGGATTGTTTTTCCATCACTGTGATCAACATCAATATTGTGTGTTCTAATATTGGTCAAGAACTCTATAAACATATTGTCCTTATATACTTTCATGTATTGAACCTTATTTAATGTAAAATCAAGAGAAGTATTATAATTATTAAATATTTCCCATCTTGGCGAACCATTAATCGAATCGGTTAGCAATAATCTTGCACCATAATCATTATTTCCTATTTCTATAATATCAGTATCGCCTTGTTTGGATAAAATCTTAGCACTAATACTATTATTTGCTTGAATAGCACCATTTACATCTAATGTAGTCTGTGGTTCTTTGACGCCGATACCTACATTACCTACTCTAGAAGCCGCACCTTGGGGCGGATTAATAATCATATTATAATCTGTGCTAGTTCCACCTGCCCAAATTGCCGGCAGGTTATAATATGAACCAAAAAATAAAAACTTAACATTTCCATCTTTCGCTTTATTTCTTACTACAACACTCTCATTTAAAGTATCAATATGCTCAGATGCAGTATCTTCATTAACAATTAATTTACTCGTTGCATCTTCAGGACTTATTCCTATTCCAATTTTTTTAGCAGTTAATACATCATATGTGTTGGTAGGATTATCACCAGTATTATTCCCTAAACCATTATAATCAACATTATTGATCTTATTTAAATTAATATTATTTGTCGTAGATTCAACAGACGTTTGATTTTCTGAAAAATCATTGAAACTTTTTGTAAAATTATTAATCTTATAATGATTTTTAAAAGTTTTCCAATCTAATGACATGTATATATACAAATTATATTTTGTTATCAGAAATTAATCTTTATTTTTCATGCTTATAGCTATGTAAAGGAAAACGTAATAATATTTTTAATATTCGTGTATTGTATAATGGGGTACGCAGTAGAATTATCATTTAACATAAGCAAAACACCAAACTTGCAAAACAAGCAAAGGGTGATGTCAGAGATTGCATCATTATTTAGTTGTGAGTGCGATTATTCTAGTTATGAGGTGGAAGGAACTGGTAGAAAAATAACTAGAAATGATTTAGTTCAGGTGTTTATGTTTAGTAATTTTGAAGATGCTTATAGATTTTTAAGTAAGGTTCGTATTGAAAAACTTGCTTATATTGATTGCATTTATAATGATGATATTTCGTGTGACCTATTATATGCTTCGCCAAAATATATAAAGCTTTTAAATAAACCCGATTCTTTAAGCTTGCGAAGAAAATTAAAAAGCAAATATGGTAAAGATGATAATATTACAAAAATAGCCAATTTGATGAGATCTAAATAAATAAGTGTTTAATAAAAATATTTATTTATTTTTTATGATGACCAGGTGTTTTTCTTACGGTTGGAGTGTGATAATGTTGAGCTGTTTTGTGCATATGTTTTTGTGTTTTTGTGGATTTCAATGATTTTTTTCTAGTTTTTTTCATTCTAGGTTTTGTAGAATGTTTTTGTGTTTTTTTGTGGTTTTTTGATTTTTTTCGAGATTTTATGTAAAAATCCTTGTATATTCTCTCTTCTAATCTTTCTTGAGAGGATGGAATAGATAATAAATCCATAATATCTGCGTTACTTAACTTCACATAAACAATATTGTTTTTATCCCTTCCAATCACATCTAAATTATCGCCATCATACTTTCCATAATAAGCCCCAGAATCTAATACTTTGTTATTATTAACTACTTTATACGATACCATTCCTTGTAATTCACTAGCCATACTATATTACATTGATATAATTCTTATGTTTGGTTTTATTCAATAATGTAATTATTATATATAAAACATGCAAGCTACAAATATTAATAATTTAGGTAAAGGCGAAAAAAATAAAAAAGTTAAGTCAGGCGACTGTATATTTCCTTTTAAATATAAATGGAAGATGCATGATAAATGTTTCCCTACAGATAAAGGAGAGATTTGTGCCACAGAAATAAATCCGAAAACAAAAACACTTATAAAATATGGTTATTGTGTTAAAAACAAAACAAAAAAAGTTAAAAAAGCAAAAAAAGTTAAAAAACTTAAACTTGTTGCTTTAACAAAAACGAAAAAATTGAAAAAAACTAAAACTAAAACTAAATCATTAAAGAAAAAACAAAATATGACTAAGAAAAGCAAGAAACTAAAACTAGTTAAAAGTTTAAAGCTAAAATCTAAAAAGATGAACAATGAAAAAGTATATAATGAAGAGTTTGCTTCTATTTTAGGAGAGCTACAAAGTATTATGATGAGAACCGGGGAGCCATTTCGTGCAAGAGCTTATCGCAAAGCAGCAAATACAATCATGACATATACTGAAGATATTACTGATACAAAACAGTTAGAAGGACTCCATGGTATTGGAAAAACTATAATGTTAAAACTAAATGAATATGTCAAAACAGGGAAATTGAGAACTATCGAAAAATATCGAAATGATCCTATCAATGTGTTGACAAAAGTATATGGAATTGGACCCAAAAAAGCGAAAGCATTCGCCGCTAAAGGCATTGATACTATCGAAAAACTAAGACAACATCCCGAACTTCTTACGGCCGCACAAAAACTGGGCGTTCAATATTTTGATGACATTGAAATGCGGATTCCTAGACAAGAAATAAACACGTACGAAGGTGTTATGCAAAAGATTTTTAAAGAAAGTGCGCCTACAGGATCAAAGTTTGAAATTGTTGGTTCATTCCGACGTGGTGATAAAACATCAGGAGATATTGATATTATTATTTCAAATAAAAACAATGATTCTTCGGCATTTACTGCATTTCTAGACAAGCTTATAGAGAAAAATGTAATCATTCATATTTTGTCTCGTGGAAAAACAAAAAGTCTGACAATTGCTCAATTGCCCGGAAAACCAGCCAGACGTGTTGATTTAATGTATTCTCCTCCAGATGAGTATGCATTTGCAACGCTTTACTTTACGGGTTCAAAAGGTTTCAATACTATGCAACGACAGCGAGCATTAAATCTAGGTTATACTTTGAACGAACATGGATTTCATGTGATGAAAAATAAAAGAAAAGGCGCAAAAGTTGAAAAAGATTTTCCAGATGAGCAGTCTATATTTAAGTTTCTAGGTATGAAATACAAAACACCAAATAAAAGAAAAGGTGCCAGATCAGTTGAGCTTTTAGAAGAGCAGCCAACTTTACAGAGTAAATCTAACATGGAAAATGTTCCAGATATGCAAGATATTGGGAAAATGGCTGCATATAAACAAAAATATGGAGAATCAAAAGTAGAGAACATAATTGTTCCACCAAAAAAGAAAGCCAAAACTACTAAAAATATTACATTAAAAAAGAAACCCACATTGTCTGCAACTAAGATGATTAATGAGTTTAAAAAGCAAGGGACTAGTTTTCTGAATCAGCTTCTAGAGAAAGGTCTAGAAAAAATGATAGTGAAAGCAAATAAAGCTTATTATGGCAACAAAAAACCTGTTATGAGTGATGATCAATATGATATTTTGAGGGAATATACCCTTGATAGATTTCCAAATAATAATATTGCAAAAAATGGTCATGTTAATTTGGAACTGGAAGCATCCAAAAATAAGGTTAAACTTCCTTATGAAATGTGGTCAATGGATAAAATAAAACCGGATACCGGTGCTCTCACAAAATGGAAGAAAAAATATAGCGGCCCTTATGTTCTTTCATGCAAATTAGATGGTGTAAGTGGGTTGTACTCAACTGAAGGAGATGAGCCTAAATTATATACTAGAGGGAATGGAAAAATAGGTCAAGACGTAAGCCATATGATACCTTATATGAAACTTCCTACTGAGAAAGGCCTTGTATTGCGAGGCGAGATTATTATTCATAAAAATGTTTTCGATCAAAAATACAAAGAAAAGTTTTCAAATCCAAGAAACTTTGTTGCCGGAGTGGTAAATCAGAAAAAGATAATTGCTGATAAAATCCAAGATTTAGATTTTGTTGCGTATGAACTAATAAAGCCTGAAATGACTCCGGCACTTCAATTGCAAAGTTTATCCAATATGAATGTTGAGACTGTGAGATTTTTGGTAGAGAGTGATGTTACAAATGAGTTTCTGTCAGAGCTTCTTGTCAGTTGGAGGGATGATTATAAATATGAAATTGATGGTGTAATTTGTTGCAATGATCAAATATATAAAAGATCTAGTGGAAATCCAGATCATGCTTTTGCATTTAAAATGGTACTCAGTGATCAAATCGCAGAAGTCCAAGTCGTAGATGTTATATGGACACCAAGTAAAGATGGTTATTTAAAGCCTAGAGTTCAAGTAAAACCGGTTGTATTGGGTGGAGCAAAAATAGAATATGCTACTGGATTTAATGCTAAGTTTATAAAAGACAATAATATTGGAGTTGGATCATTAATCAAGCTAGTAAGATCAGGCGATGTGATCCCACATATAATGGAGGTAATTCGTCCTTCAACAGAGCCAATGATGCCAAATATTCCATATGAGTGGAACGATACTAATGTAGATATCCAGTTAATCAATAAAACAGAAAATATTACTGTTCAGAAAAAAGTTATTACTGGCTTCTTTAAAGGAATTGCAGTTGATGGTATGGGGCCAGGAATAGTAAATAAACTAGTAAATGCTGGTTATAATACTGTTCCAAAAATACTGAAAATGGAAAAACAAGACTTTTTACAGCTAGAAGGATTCAAAGAAAAACTTTCTGAAAAAATACATACTGGCATTCATACAAAAATAAATACTGCAACTTTACCTGAACTAATGAATGCTACAAATATATTTGGCAGAGGATTCGGTGTTAAGAAAATTAAATCAATATTGTCCGAGTTACCAGATATATTGGTGAGCAGCGATTCAAAACAAGAAAAGATAGATAAAGTTAAAGCAATTGATGGTATGGCAAAGAAAACAGCAACATCATTCGTAGATAAGATAGAAAAGTTCAAACTATTTATGAGCCAGGCGAATATGACAGATAAACTAATATATGCAAAAACACCAGTTTCAACCTCAAAAAAATCTCACCCACTATACGATAAAAGAATAGTTATGACTGGATTCAGGGACAAACCTCTTGTTAAAATACTAGAATCATTTGGAGCAATCAATGGAACTTCTGTATCAAAAAAAACATTTGTTGTTTTAGTAAAAGATATTGATGAAGATACTGGAAAAGCAGAACAGGCTCGAGAATTAGGCATAGCATTAATGACACCAGAGATGTTTAAAGAAAAATATAATCTAAATTAAAAAATATTAAACATAAAATATTTTTTTATAATAATAATGATGTCTCGTGTTTTTATGGCATTAAAAGCTCCATTTAAAACAAAACCGCCTACAAAACTAGGAAGATGGGGTGTAAATGACAATTCAGATATAAAGTCTGCATTAGCTAATATTGATTCGTGTGGTGATAAATTATGCGGTGATGTAAAATCATCAAAACAGGTTATCGATAAATATGCGAATTTTAAAAAAGATAATATAAAAGAAAATTGAAAATAAGTTTATTTGTTATTATGATAATTAATTAAACTCATAATAACAAACAAATGAATAATCACACAATGGATTTTATTCAAACCATGCTAGAGTTCTCTATTGCATTTCTATTTACGCTATTAATTGGCATGACAATTAATGCAATAGTTGTGATATTTGATATGTGTTGTTTCAAAAAAAAGACAAATAATAATAAAACACGGTTTTCTAGAAAAAGACAAAGACGTCGTAGTTTTACACCACCGAGGAAAAAGCGATGTAAATCTGTTCCGGTTCATTTTCGTTTAAATAAAACACATAAATCCGATGATAATGAAACTACAAACTAATCTCCAAACTATTCTCAAATCTTGGCGGTACTAATTCAATAATCCGTTCATAGTTTATTGTTTCATTTTCCAATAAATCCATAGCAATATTTTTTATATATGTTTTGTGTTTTCTCAAATACTTTTCAACAATAGTTTCAATATGTTTTATGATTGCCGCACACTCTTCAAACATATTATCACTTATGTTTTCGCCTATTATTCCCATGCAAGTGGGATTAATTGGACCAATTTCTTTGCTCATTCCCCATATACAACAATATTTATATACCAAATTGGATGCTTTTTCTATATCATCAGATGCTCCAGTAGAAACATTACCAAATGTTATATATTCTGATATTCTGCCTCCTAAACAAACAGCTATTTGTGACAAAATGCTTTCTTCAGAATACAATTTTTGATTTGTAGTTTTTTGCTGACTGTAACCTAATGCTGCTTCTCCTCTAGGGACAATACTTACTTTTACTGGATGTGTGCAATATTTTAATATATATCCCATTAATGCATGACCTGCCTCATGAAATGATACTCTTTTTCTTTCATCAATGCTCATAGTTCTTTCTCTTTTTTCTCTCCCTATCATTACTTCATCTATTGCTTGTTGAATATCATTATCTCTAACACTCGAGAGTGGTTGGTTTGCTTGAATCGCATTTATTTTTGACTGGTTACATACATTTGCTATATCAGCACCTGTTAAACCAGCACTTCTTTCTGACAATATTTCAAAAGACAAATTACTGGGCAAGGTTATTTCATCAAAATATAATTTAAACATTTCCTTTCTTTCTTTAAAGTTTGGTGGATCAAAATACACTTTTTTATCAAATCTACCAGATCTAGTAAGAGCTGGATCTAGATTTTTTACAAGATTTGTAGCTGCAAATACAATAATATTATCTGTAACATCAAAACCGTCCATTTCAACTAATAATTGATTTAAAGTATTATCTCTTTCACTGTTTCTATCATATCCTCTTTTTTTCCCGACTGCATCTATTTCATCAATAAAGATTATACATTTTTCTTTATTTTTTGCATTTTTAAATAATTTTCTTACTCTTGAAGCACCAACACCGACATACATTTCTACAAACTCTGAACCACACATGCTTTCTATAGGTATGTCTAAGTCTTCTGCCATAGTTTTAACCAATAATGTTTTCCCTGTTCCGGGAGGACCAGCTAGTAAAATACCCTTGGGTAGCTTGACATCCCAATCATTATATTTATCTTTATTATTAATAAAATCCATATAATATTTTATTTCTTCTTTTACACTTTCAAGCCCTATAACATTTTTTAATGGTTCATCATCGGTTTTTTCTTTTTTTTCCGAACTTTTTTGGTATTTACTAATATATTTCAATAATGTAAATATAAGCCATATATAGAATATTATCTCATATAACGGTATTTTTCTTGGTGGCGGTGCCTCTTTTTTTGTAAAAAACATGTATATAAAATATATCAATAACATTTCTATGCTTGTTTAACCAATATTATATTAATATGGTTAAACTTATGAAAAATAATATATAAAATAGTAAAATGAAAATAGTAGTTTCTTTTACTACGTCTCCTGAAAGAATTGGAAAAACATACGAGATGGTTAAATCAATACTTTTGCAATCTCGACAACCTGATTTATTTATATTAAACATACCAACTATTTTTCCAAGAACAAATCAGAAATATATTATTCCAGACTTTATTAAGAAATATATTATTATTAATGAAATAAAACAAGATTATGGTCCAGCGACAAAACTTGTACCTACCATAAAATATTTGAATGACAAGAACTATGTGTTAGATTGTACCTATATAATTTATATTGATGATGATATCAAATATAATAAAAATATGCTTACTGCATTTCATGATGCTATTATTGATATAGGTGTTCCATCTGTTATTTCAGGAACTGGTATAAATATACTTCAACATTATCAAAAAATTAAAATGATATCAGAGAGAAAACATAACAGATCTGTTTCAATTGCAGAAGGTTATGGTGCCGTTTGTGTCCCATTAAATATTTTTGATTATAATTTTATGCCTTATATAAATAAATATTGTGTTAATCAAAAAAGTAATATTTGTCTACTTTCAGACGATATAATCTTGAGTAATTATTATAATAAGAAAAATGTGCCAATAATTGTATTAAATATTTCAAATAAACATTCGGTAAAAGAGCTTTGGGAAAATGATTGTATATTAGAGTATGGGAATAAATCTGATGCATTGCATTGTGGTGCAAATAATACGTCAACAACAAATGTTGAAAGATATTATAGGGTGCTATCAATATTAAAAAATAATAATGATTTATTTATCAAAACTATTTCCTGCAATCAATATTTAAAACGCGAACTCGAACTGAATTATATTTTTTAGATTCATTTTCAAAAACTTATAGATATTTCTTTTAATTCTTGTATATATTTGTTGGCTTGAATAATTTCCACCAAAGACACATTGTAGTTTTTTTGTATATTCATCAGAATAATCACTATGTGTTATTCTGTGCTTATTTTTATTTTGCCATGCAACAAAATGTCCAATAAGCTGTTTTCCAATATTTGAAATAACTTTCTCAAATTGTTCTGGCGCCATTGTATGCCAACCATCATCACATTTTATAAACAACGTTTTATCTTTTTGATCAAACGCTTTTATTGGTAGTGTTGAACTATTTTCAATAGGAAACCATTTTTGAATAATACATGTTATTCCTTCAATATAATCATATTTACAAACCTGCTCCATGTCTTTATATGATACACTTTTCGCACTTACAGCGTCATTGAAATTAACTACATCACTATAATTATTATTTAACCATTCAATAACGTGCAACTTTTTCTTTTTAATTGCTGCCCATTTTGTTAGCTCTTCAACTTTTTTCTCTAATGCTTGATTTTTTCTAGCCAATGACATCAACATATCATACATTTTTCGCATAGTTGGAGTATCACTGCATCTTTCATCGTCCTGCTGTCTTTCTAGCTTGCTTTTTGATAAAAGCTCACATGCAGCGACATGTCTATCATAATAAACTTTTCTTTTGTATTTTCTACCACAATATTTACATGTGTATTGCATTTTATTAGGTTTAATCATAAAAATTATTTTTAAAAAGTGATCAATTTTTATGATTATTATATTTATATTTTATATATATGCCACACGTAGAACCTGATAACTGCGAAAATCCTATCGTCACTAAAAAACCATGCAATTCATGTGGTACAGAACCAACAAATAATATTAATAAAGAAAAAAGTGTTCAAAAAAAAATATGGAATGTATGCAGAGTCCAATCATCATTATATACAATGAATCTTAGTGCTCAAACAGTTAATAATAATAAACAAGATGTAGGTGTTGGGAAAAAACATGGTAGTTATGATAGATATTTGGCTCGTAAAAAGGCACCACATCTTTATAGTACAGATCCATTTTTTGGTGAAACACCAAAACAAGGTAATAAAAAATATGCACTTGGATTTATTAATGATTGCCAATGCAAAAACAATTCTACTGGTTAATCTTTGCAACCTGCACTGCTAAGCATTATATATAATTCCTCGCTGAAATCACTACTAGAAGTTACATATAATGCTGGACAAATTGCATGAATAAATGCCTTGCATCCTGCAACAACAAACATACAACCTAACTTACCTGAAAACAAAAAATGTTCATAATACGACATGCACACACTACTAGGATGCTCTAAAAAGAATATCTCGATATTTTTATTTATCATTATATAAATTATAAATAAAAGATTATTTTAATTAAAGATATATTATGTATTTTATTATAAAATGTCTCAAAAAAATAGTATTGTTGAAAAAACTAGTGTAGACATGTTTCTTAAAACAAACAATTCTTTTGAAAACAACAATATTTTAAATGATTTAGTAAATATAAATAATAAATTAATTACATTAAAATCGAGTGGATCTACAGATAAAACACTATTGAAAAACTTATTAGTTGATTTGCATAATTATTCTGCTTTAGCTATTATATCAATGGGAGAACCATTAAAGAAAATCAAGAGCAAAGAAAATATTGTCGTCGAATCTTGTGAGATGGCTGATGAAAAACTAAATCAAGATAATGAGTTACCGGTACATATCATGTATTTTGAATCTAAAAGCGATTTCACTCAGTATGAAGCAAAGTATTACAAAGATAAAACGTATCACTGTACGTGCAAAGGTTTCAAGTATCATGATTGGTGTTGGCATTGTGATAAATTATATAAAAATCATTGTTAATCTATTAATATAATCATATTTTAATGAACTATGATTATTTTTCAAAAGTGCTAATAATAGGTGATGCATATGTTGGGAAAACAACTTTCTTAGATTCATTAATCGGTCGAAGGCATAGTAGTAGTTATGTTTCAACGATTGGTCTTGATTTACACATAGAATTAATTAAATCATACAAAGGTGATTTGGTTAAGTGTCATCTTTGGGACCTGGCTGGCCATGAAAGATTTAGAGCGATTACTAAAGGATACTTTAGAGAAGCAACCTGTGCAATATTAATGTTTGATTTATCTAATTACAAATCATTTCAGTCTTTAAAAACTTGGCTTGATATGATAAATAATAATACAGTTCGTGAAAATATACCTATTATTTTAGTTGGTTCAAAAAAAGACAAACAAAGGGGTGTTTCTGCTGAAAAAGCCAGAATATTTGCTTATTCTAATAATATGAAATATATGGAAATCACTAATAAAAATGAAAATAATGCAAAACATGTATTAGTGGAATTAATTAATATGTTTGTTGATAAAACAGATGAGTTAGGTATTGAAAAAAACAAAAATAACCATTCTGCTTTAAAAGCTAGGTATAAAACGTGTCATGTAGATAAAAAGGATGTTAGTTGTTGTTTAATTTCATAATAACAATGACTCCATATTTTTTTGTTTTACAAGTACAAATATTTTCATTTAATGACTTCGATATAGTAGTGTGACTCAATTCGTAATGCCTTGAGATTGCTCTAATACTTTCATGCATAGTAATATTATACTCTTTGTCGCTTACAACATAGTGCGATGACTTAAAATGGTTAATTATATCTTGCGTTTCCATAATATATATAATTAAACAGTTGTGTTTAAGAGGTAGTTGATGCTTAAAAAAAAGATGAGAATAAATGTATATATGGATAATCTTAATTTAGACATCGGTGCCTATTCTACAAAAGACTTACTGGAATTATTTTCGTTAAATGATACATATACTTTGTCACAGCTTACTGAGTCAAAAAAGAAATTAGTTAATCAACTATATAATTTGTCAAACGGAAAAACAGAAAAAAAAAGAGAGATATTATTTTTTATCGATAGTGCATATAATTTACTAGACAATCATTTTCAGAAACAATTAAGTATTTCTAGTAATCTATTGCCATACAAACGCAATAGCATTATTGTTTCAGATGATCATGTTATTATTGAAGATCCTAATGTTGAAGCAGGAAAATATGCTACTGCTGTAAATGGGAGAACCATACAAAATGATTTATCTAATCCAGGGTACATAAATCCAATTAATATTAAATCATTGGCAAGAGGATTGAATATAGATACAAGATTTAGAGAAAATTATAATATTACAAAATCTTCCGATGTTACGCTTCATCTAATGGAGAACTTTAAAAAGGTTGTTTCTATGAGAATTGCATCTGTAGAGATACCGACAACAATTTATGCAATATCTAAAAGTTTAGAAAACAACACTTTAATTATTAAAAGTAATATTGTTGTAAGTAGCAACAATAAGACGCTTTACCGACTAGACAACAACATGATGTCAAAAAATGAAGTTACTATTGATGAAAAGAATGAATTGGTAAAAGCATGGCGAGTGACATTACCTGATGGCAATTATGAAATGGATTGGCAGGGTGCAAGCTCAGCGTTTTCTATAGAAGTTGCTATGAATAATGCGATTGCTTTAAGCAAACAAGGATATATTGATAATACTGCAGATGATGGATTTTTTTACGTAGAAGATGATAGTTCTCAGGAAGAAAAAATTAACCCATCAAAAGATCTATGTTTTAGAGTAGATAGAATCAGTGGTAAAAGTTTTTTTGGCGTTCCATCAAATAATGATAATGATAATGACACTACGCAAGCTACTGACTCTAGCACACCTTCTACAGATGTTGCAGAAAGCTTATTTAAAGATGGATTTAAAATAATTTTTACAGTTTCCAGATCAGGAAATCTAGAACTTAATAAAAATATTCAGTTAAAATTAGGGTGGCAATTAGGTTTTAGAGCAGGAAATTATAGCATTCTTGGGGGAGCAGGAACGATTTCATCTGAAGGCATCTGTTTTATTACTGGCCCAAGATATATATTTGTTTCTATAGACGATGGTCAAAAAAGTCAAGGTTCTTCTCTAATTGCCGCGTTTTCTGAGTCTATTATGGATAAAAATATTATAACGCGAATTAATTGGGCGAGCGTTGTTGATGATGCCGGTGTCTATAAATCAGCTAGCGATATTGGATTAAGCAATCAGTTAAATAGAACAAGGTATTATTTTGGTCCAGTTGATATAGACAGATTAAAAATCCAGCTACTAGATGAATATGGAAGAGTAATAGATTTAAACTATATGGACTGGTCTATGAGTTTAATTTTTGAAACATTATATGACTAAGATAACTCGCTGTAAAAGAGCTGTACTTTTTTATTGACTTTTATTTTCCTAGGATCGAAATCAGTTAAATATAATCCCTCCAGCGACTTAACTCTAGACAACGCAACATATGTTTGACCACACTCAAATATATGTTGTCCTGCATCTATTTGTGCTAGTTCTAATGTCACTCCTTGTGCTTTATGTATTGTAATGGCCCACGCATGTATCAACGGTATTTGTTTTGCACCAATCCATGAATGAGATTCACTACTCCATGTATGATAACCAATCAATCTTTTTTGTCCATCTCTAAATCTTACCATAGGTAAATCTCCCACAAAACTATCTACTATTCCCTGACTACCATTTACCAATGGATGAGGACCATCCATATCTATATTTGCTATACACATTACTTGGGCACCAACTTTTAATTCCAATAATGTATCTGCCATAATGCTGGATTTAAGATTTTTATATTCATATTCCACTGATTCTATTGGTGTTCTCTCTGCTAGTTTTTTCCGGTAATTATCTAATCCTTCTGTATCTTTTACCATTTTAATCGAATATTTTTTTGATTCTGCATTTTTAAGCTTGGCTAATTCAGATCTATTTATCTTATCTACACTCTTTCTTAGTGGGAGAAGTATTGTTGGTTTAATATCTTCATTGCATTTTATTTGAACTCTGGATAAAAGCAACTTGTATGAAGACTTTTTCAATCTGCCAATTCTTATTTGATTTAATGCCTTTGCATATTTATTGTCTTTTTGACGAAATATTGTTTTTAATTGAACTATTTCATTTATTGCTACTGGCCATCTTTCACTTTCAAAGCAAAACTTTATTGTGTCTGGGTCATCTTTATTACCAACTGGAGGTAATTGGTAAAAATCGCCCACCATAATTACTTGTATTCCTCCAAATGGTAATAGCATATTTTTTCTCGCGATACGACCAGTTTTATCTAATATATCAAATATTTTCTTTGACATCATACTAACCTCATCAATAATTAATGTATCAATATTTTTCCAAGGTTTGCTTTTATATTTATGCTTTCCTACCCTTTTGGCTATTTCATTTATATTCCCATTTGCTAGTCCGATGCCTCCCCACGAATGTATTGTTTTTGCACCACATTCCAAAAGCAGTGAAGCACACCCAGTCATAGCACATGCTTGAATCTTTTTATCATTTTCCTTAGCCCATTCAACAAACTTTTTGATTAAATATGTTTTTCCACTTCCACCTGGGCCGGTAATAAGCATATTTACACCACTTTTATATAATTCAAATGCATGCTGTTGTTTTTCAGAGAACATTATATTTTCTAAAATAAGGTATAATATTCATATTATTATAATTACAGTATCAATTTTACAATTAATTTATCCGACTGTTGCTTGGTTCATGGACTCTGCTTTGGTTCTTGCTTCTTGTGTTTTCTGTGATTGTTCATTTAAAACTTGTTCATAATTTTCATCATTGCACCAGGTATCATATTGGTCTTTATTTAAAGAATCATTTAATTGTGATGGAAGTGGCTGAAATAGATTATTTGTGATATTAACCACGGTATGTTGATTTTGTAAATTAACTTTTGTTGGATAAAAAAATCCTGACATTTTCTCATCTTTAACTGCATTCCAATAGTGAGTGGTATTTTTATAATCTATTTTTCCATATTTTTTTATTTGATACGGAAGATTTTGAATCGGGATATTTTTACAACTATTTATTCGATTACTATTTGGATCATAAACAAATCCAGGAATAGAATCATCTCCCCAATCATTATCTAATTCTGTATTTAAATCTGGAAATCCTATTTTATTATTTTCATTATATTCAATAGTATTATTTTCTGAATTATTTATTTTTTTGATTGATTTTGTAACAATATTATCACTGTTATCACTGTTATTTTGTTCTACCGTAATAAAACTAGATAACCAAGCATCATAGTTTGAACTCGCTGAGCCGTTTAATACTGGATTTATCAAATGCTTACCCACAGTTATATCTAGCAAATCATCATAACTCTTAGCGGATTTAACATAACCATTACCGTTGCTGCAATTCACGATATTATAGGCATTATCATATTTTTGATATTCAATATTTGATTTATTTTTGGATAATGTTTTATATTTTGCTTTTCGACGCTTAGCTTTTATATAATCACTGCCAGTAATACAATCTTTATTTGGATTATTGAATGTATGACTCATGTCTATACATTACTAACATAATATAAATAGATTTATTGATTATATATTATCTTATGGGTAACCGCGTAACTAAATTATGTAGTTGTATTTTTAAAAAATCTATACCTAAAAATATAACTAGAAAAGAGGTTCCGAAATATATTCCAGAAATTACAAGAGGAAGAGTAATTGATGTTTATGACGGAGATACATTTACAATCTTAGGCCGTGTTAAAAACAATCCTAAACTTTTCCAATTTCAGATAAGACTAGACGGCATAGACTGTCCTGAAAAAAGGACAAAGAATGTTATTGAAAAAGAAGTATCTATTATAGCAAAAAAGACTGTCGAACATAGAGTTTTAAATAAAATAGTTTATTTTGAAAATGTTAAATTAGATAAATATGGTCGTTTATTAACTTATGTCTTCTATGATAAAAAGAAAAGATCATTAAATCAAGAATTACTTGATTTGAGACTAGCTGTGAAGTATGATGGTGGAACTAAGTTTGTTCCTACAAATTGGAAAAAATATATGGAGACCGGTGAATTACAATAAATCTACTATTTTCAATCTTTTTTTAATATTAATATTTAAACTTATTGGGCAATGATCTGAGCCAATAATATCTTTATGTATATCGCATGATACAATCTTATTTTTTATAGAAATAGGCACCAAAAAGTAGTCTATTCTCCATCCTATATTTGCTTTTCTTTCCCATGGGATTCTTTGATTCCAATAAGTATAACAGTTTTTTTTATTTTTATGTTTATATCTAAATGCATCACACCATCCACTAAGCAACAATTTTTTAAAATTAATTCTTTCACTATCTAAAAATCCTGCTGCATTTTTCCATTTATCTGGTTTTGCTATATCGATTTTTTTATTTGCAACATTAAAATCGCCACAAACTATTGTTGGTTTTATTTTGTGAAGCATTTCAATCCATAATTTCATTTTTATATCCCATTCATTTACCCTATACTTGTTTCTATCAGAGTTGCTGTACTGCGAATTAGGCGTATAAACGGTTATAAGAATGAATGTTGAAAACTCTAGAGCGGTTACCCTTCCTTCATTTACTGAAATATCTAAAGGCGACAATATCTTAACTGGCTTTGTTTTGCTCCAAATAGACGTTCCATTCAAACCTTTTCGCTGTTGCTTTCCATTGCAACTATTCCAGTATCGATAAGGGTATTTTGATTTGATGTTTTCTGATAATACAACTTGTTTTTCTTCAGCTTTGGTTTCTTGCCAACAAACTATATCATATTCTCCTTTTGAAAGGAAATCCAGATAATTTTTTTTTATTTTTGCACGGATACCAGCAATATTCCAGCAAAGTATCTTCATATCAATTAAACTATAAAATAGTTTGTATATTATATTTTTTTTGCAATTTTCATAAAAAAATATAGTACAATTTTGTTTTTTTTAAAGATTTTTTATTTTTTTTTGAGTTTTATTTATAATACATTATTGACATTTAGTTTTTAAAATAATATATCGATAATGTATTATGAATAAATCTCACAGAAAAATATTAACATTTATTTTATTCAATATAGTACTCATTATTATTTCTTTTTATATAGCTTACATTGTTCATAAAACGAGTACAAAAAATAAAAATAAAACATTTTTAGATTGGTTCAATCAGGGAAAAGTTACAATGAAGGGTTTATTTGTGAGTTTAATTTTCGGCATGGTATTCGGGTTCATGGATAATTTTTTCTTATGGATAGGTATTGATAAAATGATGTCATTTATTCCTGGTCATACTTTAACGAAAGGTGCTTGGGGGAATACATATAGTGATTTCATAGGGGCTACTGTTGGAGCTGCAGTGGCAAGCATTGGACAGGACCTTCTAAATAGTGACACAAGTCCTCCAATCTGGATCAACGCAATTGGAATGCCTATTGGATGTATTTTGGGAATGTATACAGGAAAACTACTTACTGGGAAAAGTTAAATATATCGAATATTATAAAATAAAAAAGAGTTTCACCTCCTCTCATTTTATTTATATTTTTGTGTTTTTTTACTCATCATCACTATCATATAGATCCTCTTCATCAAACGAATCATCTTCTTCATCTGAATAGTCCTCGTCATCATACTCTTCTTCACTCTCGGCATCTGGCTGCAAACTTAGATCGTACTCAACAAAATCATCATCTACAATGAACTCTTTTAAATCGCGTTTATCCTGAACAACTTCTTGACAGCCATTACCATCGTTATATGAATGATCATAATGGTCACATCCTACAAATCCAGAACCAGCTACAAAATCACGATTTTCCTGCCGAAGAACTTTTTTCACAACTCTTCCGGAAGATGTTTTTCGAGCAAGCCAGTTTGTATGCTTATCCAATCCCCACTGACCAATCATCATTTCACCAGACATACGCATTATGTAATCTGCAACATCATAAGGAATCATGTTTATCTCGTTGATAAACGCATTATGCTGATGAAACGAGTATTTCGTGATTCTGTCTCCTGGCATAATAATTTCTCCACTGAATGGGCATATGGATTTTTTTCCTGCTTCACGAGTTTCAATTTGATAATTTGCCATCGTCGATATTTAAGTGTTTTTGTTGTTTTTTTTTGTGAAAATAAATATTTTTAAAAAAATATTTCAATTTTTAGTTAAATACTAATATATAATCATATATATATCAATGGCAAGAGCAAGAAATATGGGTGCAGGGTTAGCTGGAACAAGTAGTTATCGTGTCAATACTAGTATAGAACAAGTTGGCGATACACTACAAGGGTTGGCTCCTCTCGCAACCGGTTATTATAGAGGTCATTCAATAGGGAGTAAATATAGAAATAATACTTTTACTAAAAAAAGAGATTTTATTTTTAGTGTAAATCAGCATGGTGGTATTGGTAGATCTAGAAGTCAATTTAAAAAAACTAGTTCTAAAAACTTTGGATTAGACAAACAAAATGGTTATAAATATGGATTCAAACGGGTCGATGTAAAAATAATAAGCAGTGCTTTAAAAAATAAGGTTTTTTTTGGCAGGTTATACAAAGATAAGGCTTATCATGTTTATGCACATTATAGTATAATTAAAATTTTAAATGAGAGAGATGCAACGCCAGAAGATTTATACAATTTTGGATTTAAAATAGTAAATATTGAACAGTATAAACGTTTATCTGAAAATGAAATAAATAACATTTTATTGCTGGATCGTGAGTTTAACAAAACAAAGATATATAATTTCGAAACTATTAAACTACTCCAAGGAAATGATGTATATATTTATCATCCGCTCATAATTTCGACACTAGAAACTATCAATTCACTTCGAAACTAATTATAATTATTTTCCGTATATCTTTTGGTGTATTATCATCATCAAAGTATATACACTTGAAACTAATATTACATCATAAAATACTGCTTTCACACCTATTCTATGAAACCACCTTGAAAAAAATGATTTACTAACTTTTCTGCTGAGAAAATAAACCATAAATGCACCAGATATTGTCATACTAGATATTATCAATGCTAGTAATTGCCCCGCATTATCATTTTTATTTATATTTAAAAAATCTGCAAAATACATACCTACTGAAAAATATATTAATAATAGAAAAAAATCAAATATAAAGCTAGAAATAGCATTTTTTCTATAATATTCATTTACTAAGTCAGGTGCCTGTGAAATAAATGTAGGAATATCCAATATATATACCTGAATAACTGTTACCAAAGATAACGATAAAAAATATGAAAAATATCTTTTTGCCCAAACATTCATACTTATATATTTTTTAAAGATTATTATATTTTTTATATCATTCTATAAACTTCATTTATTGAAAGTGGTTTTACTTTAACTGTTTTATTTTTTGGTTTGATAGTTGGCGTTTTATACACCAATCCCATTTCTGCTAGTGACAATATATCAAAATTGTTATTTTTTGGAATATATTTAATGTTATTATTTGAATCATGAGATTTCTCCTCAGTTGCATTACTGAAAACTGCATTCCAAATTGTATCTGAAAATGATCTTTTAACAGTACTTTTAATTTTTACTTTATCAATTTTTGGATCATCATTATTTTCCTCATGAATAATAATATTTATTATGTTCTGATTTTTCTGCATTTTATTTTGTTGTTACTATTTATTTTAAAATAAAATAAAAATAATTCAATTTTATTTTATTTTATTCTCGCCTTGCTCTTTTATTAGGCCTACTATTATCGCAATTCTTTAGTAGCCCACATGTCATATCTGCTAGCTGTTTTCTAAGTGACTCAATCTCATTTTTTTGAGTTGAAATAATTTTATGAACATTTGTTGGGCTACCTGGATTATTTTTTGAGGTGTTTTTCAAAAGAATCCAAAAGTTTTTATCATTATATTTAATCTTAGCTGGATCATTTTTATCTTCTTTCAGTATCTTTGATTGGACTTCTCGTGTAAAAGGCGAATCTATCCAATTTTCAAATCTAATAAATGCACACAAAAACACTTTTTTAGAGTTTCCATATGCTCTACTTTTCCTAAGATCAATTCTGGAAATGATTCCAATATTTTTATTTTTAAATGTTTCCTTCATTAGATCAATTAGTGTTGTATGCTGGGTATCTTCTGCAGATCCGCCATAAATATGAGGGATGTAAATAGAAAGTGACTGGTCAAGAATAGCCATTGCGGTGTTAATAATATTAACATTGAATGAATGAATATTATAAATCAATTTTACGGATATATCATATGCTATGCTTACATATAAATAAAAAAATTATAAATTAACAACATTTTTTACATATATTTTAGTGATTCGCTCCAGAGTTTATCTGCTCCCCACCTAGATAAATCACATCCTAGACCGTTTTCTCCGTACGTATTTGCAAATTGTTCTAGCATTTCACTAACCTTACCGGTTTCCATAATAACAGGATCTTTTGTTTCCAGAAAATCATTATTTCCAAAATAAGGAATTGCTTTTGCACAAAAGTAATTACTTTTTCCTTTTTGATTAATAGCTTCGATTGAAGGCTCTACTTTACTACTATCAACATCATATACCAGCATTGCAGTATCTCCTCTAGATGACGATCTAAAGTAAGCAAACTTGATATGATCAATAGACACTCCGGATTTAATGTCTTCGCGGCACTCTTCTTTTAGAAGTCTAACTAATCCAGCAGTCGGGTGTTCATTTTGCTTCAGGGCTTCCCTCAAAATTGGCATCAAAAAGTGCCTTTTTTTATATAAGGTTTGTCTCATTACAGATGCCCAATAAATCATCTCTTTAGCTACAAGCTTATCATTTGGAACAATCCATTCTACTGGATGCTCTTCTGAATATGGATTGCACATTCCTCTCATTAATGCAACTGCATCTCTTGGTCCCTTTTCCGCCGACACTTCTCTACATTTCTGGGTGATATGTTCCCACAGAGCATCTTTTGCATCTTGATATGTAATAAAGTTTTCAGTTCCAAATGCTGACTGTGGAATCATATATGGTTGTTTTGAACCTAGTTTTGTTTGCTCATTTTTCGTCATTGCAACACGGTTTTCAGTATAAACAATTGTTTTTCCTTGTTGTGTTCTCCTAACCGCAACGCCCGTGATCTTTACATCATCTACATAATACCAACCATCGCCTTCATTTAATACAATATTATCATGTGTTACTTTTTTTGTAAAAGCCGACATACTTTTTAGTGAATGATTTCAAATAAAAATATAAATTATGAATCAATTTTTTAAGTTTTGTTTAATTGTTTTAAGGTTTTTCTTTTACTTTTCTCTCTAACTAAAATATAAATGGGAGGTGGAATAATACCTGTAACAATCCATAAAAAAAAAGTATTAATGTTATTTGGACAAGAATCAAGTAATAATAAATGGGGTGATTTTGGAGGAGGTAGAGAAAATAATGAAACACATTTTGAAACAGCTATAAGAGAAGGGTGTGAAGAATTAAATGGATTTCTCGGCTGTAAAAATAGTTTAAAAAATCTTGTTAGAAAAAATATGCTTATGAAAGTTCATCATAATGGTTACACGACGTATTTGTTTTATATTCCTTATGATAAATACCTTCCTGAATACTTTAACAACAATTTTAAACTAATGAAAGAGAGATTTCCAAAATTAATTGATAAACACGGAATGTTTGAAAAAAAACAAATAAAATGGTTTAATTTCCAAGAACTTAAAAAAAATAAAAAACATTTTAGATCATTCTACAAGGGTGTTTTAAATAAAGTGCTAACACATGAAACACTTATTAACAAAACGCTTTTATCGTAAAATATAAGTTTTCAAAATATTTTGTTATGATAATGTCAATATTTAACATAACAAAAGCAGATTTTAAGCAAAATCTCTCTACTGATAAACTTGCAAAGGTAAAATATGGAGAAATATTTACACCTTTCTCACTAATAGAGGATATATTAAACCTTATTCCAAAAGGCCATTTTTCTGATCCTACTAAAAAGTGGCTCGATACTGGCGCAGGAACAGGATACTTTTCTTTATGCTTATTCTGGAGACTTGATAAAGGATTACATCTTAAAATACCTGATAAACAAGAGAGATTCTCACATATTATAGAAAATATGCTTTTTATGTGCGAAATAAGAACAATAAATATTAATAAACTAATTAAATTATTTGGTAATAATTCTAATATTATTTCTGGAGACTTTTTAAATCATGTAGGTGATTATGATTTCGTTATTGGAAACCCTCCTTACAATAGCGAAGGAATAAGAAAAGTACCAACAAATAAAGTGAAAAATAAAAAGGTGGATGATGGAAAAACGATATGGATTGATTTTACAAAGCATGCAATTACGTGTTTAAAACAAGATGGTATGTTAGTTTATATAATTCCGTCTATTTGGATGAGACCAGATAGAGTAAAAATGTATAATTTTATGATGCAGTATAAGATAAATAAGTTGAAATGTTTAACAAATACGCAAACTAATCGTTATTTTAGAGGTGAAGCGCAAACACCGACATGTTATTTTTGTATGACAAAAAAAGAAAATGATTTTTGTGTTAAATTGTATGATAGAGATTTAGACGCCTTTGTCGATTATCGTTATAAATTAGATGACCCACTGCCAGTTTTTGGTGCAAATATTATAAAAAAGCTTATAAATAGAGATGTTGAAAAAATAATATGTTTTAAAACAAATATGCCTAGCAAAAATGTATCAATAAAAACGGTTCCAGACAAAATACATAAATACAAAAATATAAAAACATGTATTTTAAAGAAAATCTCTCCAGAGTTAATTATTAATTATAGTGATAAACCATTAAAGTATCATGGCAAATCCAAACTAGTAATGGCCCATAAAATGTATGGATTTCCATTTATTGATGTGAAAGGTGAATATGGGATTTCAAATAGAGATAATTATGTTATTTTGTCGGATAATATCGAATATTTGGAGAGATTGGCTAGTTTTTTTAAAACAAAAACCGCACTTTATTTATTTGAAACAACCAGATACAGAATGAAATACTTAGAAAAAGAAATATTTAAAATACTGCCTGATCCTACAAAACTTTCTGGTGCGCCTGATATATTCACAGATCAAAGTATATGGAATTATTTTAATTTCTCAGAGACAGAGATTCAATCAATTGTTAATTTGCATAGTAAAAATTATAACTTTGAGTTTTAACGTAAAAATTGATTGCATTATCTCTCTTCAATTAATCTTTTAAAGAGAGATATTTAAATGTTATATTTAACCACAACCAGATTTAATAATGAAACATGGCAGCAGAATTGTAACTGGAGAAGAAAAAATCAATGGACTGGTTGTATTTACGGAACCCCCACAAAAATAAAAGAAAATATCCCATTATGTTCCACTATTGTGATACTAGAAATGAATAACGATATAAATAAAATTATGGGTCTTGGCTTGGTTTATAATAAATTAGCACTAGATAGAAAACATTGTATATATAAATGGGGTAATTATAACAGATTTATATATAAAAGTAAATATAGAATTGATAGAGACGACTTAGATACTGAAAGCGAAAAAATGCTAAAAATACTAGATCATTTGGTTTTCAAAGGTTCGAGACATTTAAAAAGAGGTCATGGAATTACGAATATCCCAAAATGGATTGTTGGAAATAAACATATTAACTTTAAAAAAAAAATTAGAGAATTATTTGTAAAAACCTTTCGAAATAATTAATGGTAACGTTTATTTATAGTATTTTCTATTGTTAAGTATGGCATCATAATTTTGTGTGTGTTACCTAGTATTTCATATTGTTCGTTGCAATATAAGCATACATTTTTATATTTTTCGATTTCTCCCAAAACCATATCTTCAGTTATATTTGGATGATTTACTATTCCAATAATTATATCTCTTCCTACAGCTACTGCAACCTCCATAACATGAAGCATCTGAGTGGTTCTATTCCGTATTTTATCGTTTTTGTATAAAGTATTTGACATTTCTTTTTTTGTTATTTCATTTAAAATATATTTAATCCTTATATTTTTTGTATTGATAAGTCTATTAATAGTAGTATTATAATTACCTACACAAACTCTAGAATTATGAGCAGTAGCACGATATATTTTTGTCAGTTCCTCACTTATACGTCTATTACGGATATTTCTGAATTGACTTCTGAATTGCCACCAACCAGGAATACCGTTCATATTACACATAGTCAATGCCTGATGTTCAGCGCCAGCTGCACCACCATTTCTTTCTACATTTCGCTGGTATTCATAAAAGTGTGGATTATGAACAACTCCTGTTTCTATTGCACCAGTCCTCCATGAAAACGGGGTCTTACAATGCACACACCACATTTGATCACACCCGCTTATTTTTGATATTCTAGTACCACATTTTGGACATGGTTTTGTGTTTTTCTTTAATTCTTCTGCAGTTGCTACGTTATCTGGGTTGCATTCATGTGGATCATTTTTATTTTCGCCAATAACTTCAAAACACCGAGAACATGTATGCATATTGCAAATACCGCATTTATATTGACTTGATAGAAAGCCCCTACAATCACCATGCGGACAAGGCATAATAAAGGCTGCTGCCGTTTTTTCTTCTGCTTCTGGATTTCTTAGCCGCCATGCTTTCTGACTAGCATCTAGTCTATCGCGTTGAAGTTTTCTAAGTTTTAGTTGCAATTCATTAATCTCATTCATTTTATTGTCTGAGTATTTATCTAAATCTCGTGCTTTTCTTTCATTTGAAGCAGCCTCCATACTTTCCGGGAGTTGTGCAATTTGTCTTTCAACCAAAAGTTTTGATCGATGTGTTCTATATTCTTTAGATACATATGATCTATTCAGAGATTCAATCATAAACTTTTGACTCCATGCGATTCCACAACTCATACAATGAGGATCTTTTGTAGTTGTAATCAAATATCGTCTCACACATGCTTTACAGCATTCTAAATCACAATTAGAACCAGGACATATTACTTTGGCCCTATTTGTTTTATTATAGGTTTCGTAACAAACACAACATTCAGATGTCATTATTATTATTAGTAGTTATTAGTTATTACAATGAAATTAATTAATAATGAAAATGAGTTTCGATTTTATGAAAATAGTTTTCAAATTAATAAAAATAAATAGGTTAAAAAGTGTTTGTACAATATAATAATGGATGATGAGTTTGATACAAATATTAATCATTGGAATGAAGAAGATTTATTAGAATTATTTAATTTGAGTGATTATAATAAACAAAATATAAATGGTGTAGTAAATGCACTAATTGAAAAGTCAAACAAAGATAATAATGAAAAAATATCACAATTTTTGAAAGCGGCTAAAAATAAATTATTAAAAAGTAATGAAAATGAAGATTGGGTTGATAATCAATATTTAAAGCAAAAAAATATAGTTCAAGCAGATAAAATTACTGATAGAGCTAATAAGGTAAAATTATTTGATGATGGTGGTCATTTTCAAATGAAAAGACAAACACTAGGGGTAAATCAAACATATATTTTGCCTAATGCACAAGGTACTATTAATCCAACTTTAAAAAATACTGTTACTAGAACGGTGATTATTGACAGTCAATATAGACCAAATATTTATCCATATAGTAATGCTGACACAACACTATCTTCATTTTCAACTGATTTTACTATAACGTTATCTGAAAATCTTAGCAATGTAATGGAAATAGAATTATACTCAATACATTTTCCTAGAAGTTGGTATAATATTGACTCTTTTATAGGTAATAATTTTTTCACTTATATCTCTTCAGATAATGCCAAGGAAACTGTCAAAATTACTTCTGGCAATTATACAATACAAGCATTAATTGATGAATTAAATAATAAATTACAAACATACAATATATCTGTAGAACACAATAACATAACTAATAAATTAAAAATGATCAATAGCAGCTCAAATGACGTAACATTTATTTTGCACGATACAAGCCAGGATAATAATATTTTCTCAAATACTACATTAGGGTGGCTTTTAGGATTCAGGATAACACCAAGTGACAATGGTAATGTTGAGTTAGTAGTACCCAAAAATGATAGTGTAACTGCAGAAGCAATCGTGGCTTTATATGGACCTCAGTATTTTATTTTAGTTTTAGATGATTTCAATAAAAATAGAATGAACAAAGGAATAGTCACTAGTGTTGAGTTAAATAAAAAAATAGAACTGCCGAAATATACAAACAGTGATTTAATTAATTGCAATAATAATACAAAAGAAGCAGTAAAAACAGCTCCTCGTCAGCTTACACAAGCCCAGCTATTTACAATAAACAGTATTTTGGATTCTAGAGAAAAAATTATTTTCAGACAACCGGCACCGACTGTAACCGATACATTGGCTGTTATTCCACTAACTGGCGAAGGCGATACAATTGTAAAATATGGCAGAGATTTATCAATGAACAAAAGAGAATATTTTGGACCAGTTACTATAGAAAGATTAAGAGCTAGACTATTAGATGATAAAGGCAATCCTGTTAATTTAAATGGGCGAGATTGGTCTTTTACTGTAAAAATAAAACAACTATATCAGTATTAAAACTTTTGTTTAACAATACCATAAAGATCTGCTATATTACTTTGTTGTGTAATAATTAACTGAGTTTGCTCGGCATGATATTTATCTAAAATAGATTTTTGCTTTGAAAAGTTACGTTTTATTGTTGTCGCGATATTTTTAAATACATCAATCACCTGTTTATTTGTTAAATCAATTTGTGATTGTTCAATAATAAGTTTAAAAAACTTTATAACCAAAAATAAACTATCAAAATTATCAATCAAATTATGGATAAATAAAATAGGTATCATATTTCTTATTTCAAATTGAAAATCTTCTTTATTGCAAATACCTGTATTTAAACTTACAAATACTGCACATTGAATATCATTATTTGCAGGATTATCTATATCTCTATAAAACTTATCTACTTCAGACTTTTGTACGTTTCTGGAATAATTTTTTGTTTCAATCATCATAGTTATTTCATTTAATCTCATAATAAAATCGCCCCTATGCGGAATATTGTGAGTATCTTCAATATCAGCACTCGGAAACATCATATTCAGTTTTCCAAAAACAAAAACTTCTCCATCTTTTCCTTTTAAATTAGAGTTTTGATTTCTAGAAAGTCGTTCTTCATAGTTATTTCTCATTTCTTCCATCGATAATCTTAGTGATTCTATTTTTTCATCATATTTATCAGTTTGTTTCATGTTTCTTGCATTATATTTTTCTTCTAAGGTAGAATGAATATTTTGGATTTTTTCAATTAGTTCAGAATTAGTTTTTCTCAGACTTGTTACTTCTTTTAAATGTATTTGTTTTTCAGCTTGAATTGCATTATTTATTAAAGCAGACTGTTGTGTGTTTGCGATCTTACAATATTCCTCGTGCTTAGTTTTTATTTGAGAAATAGTATTTCTTAACATATCTATTTTTTCATTTGAAGAAGTTTTCAATGAATCTATTGTTTTCTGCCATTTACAATCATTCCATAATTGTATTTTTTCATTGCATTCCTGCGTAACAACTAATCCTAGCTTAATAATCTTTAATTTTTCTTTAACACTTAATGAATGAAACTTATTTATAGATGGGTCGTCTGGAATAAATGTTTCTATAAGCTCATAATCGTCAGAGTTACTCATATAAATAATTTAGCAATAATGTCTTAAATTGTTTATAAATTATTATTTTGGAGAGTTTGAATATATTTATCATGAGTCAATATCATATATGCCGTAGATGGCTCACTTTGCATATCATACATCATATATCCATATTTTGAATTATAATATCGATTTAAAAATACAAGATTCTCAGGAGGATTTTTGTCTATTAATAAAAATACACCTTTATATTTGTATTTTTTTCTGGTATCCTGTGGTATTAATTGTGTAAAACAATAATTGTGTAGATTTCTCATAACAAGATTAACTGGAGACGGTTTTTTTTGATGATCGCCTAAGTTTGAGCGACAAACCTCGTTTATAACTAATTGTCTTGATTTTCCAGTATTTGGAATATATGTGGCATCTTGCAATGTTGCAACTGCGCCATCTGTAAAAGCTAATATATCCTTTTCAATAAAGCACCCTAAACATAATGACACCATTATTGTTTTATTTTCGGTGGATTCTAACACAGATAATAACCTATTATAATTTTCATTATCTTTATTATCATCTTTAAAACATTTCATTTGCATTTTTGCTATTATTCTTGCAATATAATCAAAGCTTAATTCAATTGGTAGTTTAGAATTAGGATAAACATTTACACCAACATTATGTTTTTTGTTTAACATATATAATCCTTGTATGAAGTTACAATGTGTTTTAGACATATATATAATAGTTATAAGTTATTGAACAGCGGCAAAGCCGCATGCCCTACGGGCTGTTCAATAACTTAATTAAGAATAATTATTTTTCGGTGAGACTATTCCATCGTTAATAAACTAAATAATTATGTTTTAATTTTTGCGTTTATTTTTTTCCTAGTATTATATTATAACGATGATGCCAATGATATCTGGTAGAAATAGCAAAAAGACCGTTAATAAATCAAACGTAAACAAAGTCTTAGCTGCTGCAAGAAATGCTGTTGCTGAAGGCAGAGCAAGAGAAGAAATACTACAAATGCAATTAGATGAGTCTTTGAAGAAGAATGCAGAACTTAAAAAATCTTTTGAAGATCAAAAAAATGCTTCTGCAAAATCTCATAAAAATGAAAAGTCCCAGCTAGAAAGCTCTATTAGAGAAGAGAAAGCAGCAGTTGAGCGTTCATTAAAAGAAGAGAAAGCAGCAGTTGAGAAAGCTCTTATATCAGAGAAAGAGGCACTCGAGCGATCTCTTAAAGAAGAAAATGCTAAATTGGCAAATGAACTTAAATTAGCAAATGATTCCAACTCAAAGAAAAATGCAGCATTTGTTTCTAAAAATAACTCTCTTCAAGAAAAATGCGCAGAACTTAATAAAAAAGTAAAATCTTTAGAAAAAAAATATGCAAAAGAAATGCGTTCTAGAATATCTAGTGAAAGAGATCTTAATATTCTTAAGAAAAGACTCTTAGCAGAAGAAAAGGAGGAATTACCCGAAAAAGCAAAACCCGGACGGAAAAATGTATTTAGTAATGATAAAAGACCTCCCACCAGAAAGCTATCAATTGATAAAATTACTGAAAAAGAAACAAGAGTACTTGTTACTCAAAATAAACCAAAAAATTCTTTAAAAAATATACGATTTGGTTTTTAAAAAAATAATTTATTATTTTGTTTATTTTAATAAATTATTAAAATTAATATTCATTCAATCAGTTAATCATGATGATGCTTATTAACTCTCTCGAATGTTTGATTGCCATCTTCATCCACCGATTTCTTGTAAGCAACAAACTTCCTGTTACCACCGGTTGTTACAACATTGAGCAATAGGAATTGATTGTCTCCCTCTGCTGGTATCGCGGCGTGAAGTATATACTTTCCACTAAGGTCTTTCGGGTAATTGCTGGCTGAAGTCCCACCCTCGACCTGGAAGTCAACATTTGCCGTCTCCCGTTGGCCATCACTATTAATCTTTTGAAAGAAGAACAAGTTTTTGGCGGCTTTATCGGCTGACGTCGATGATCCGTCTGAGATGGCGTCCGTGATTAGATCCCTGCGCTTGACGGTAGTTCCTGTCCCGCCGTTTGCAGCAGAGACGGCCGCAGGAGTGGCGGCGAGCTGGATAGAATCTATGTTACCGTCCGCGGATGCCCCCCCGTCCGCAGCTGAATTTGCGATTTTGGCCGCCACAAAGGTGTTGCCAGAGCCACTTGCTGGCACCCTCTTTTTGAAGTTGCGGACATTATCCCCATCTGCACGCAGATCATTGAAATATGCATCGACGTCAGTTGAATGAGCAATCATAATATTAACTTGCTCAAGACCATCCACTGAGAGAGTAATTGGTATCTCAAGTCGCTTATTTGACTTCGCGGCACCGTAGTCGGAGTCAATGATTGTTGGCGCGAGCAGCTGATTAAACCCCTGTAAAGGATCAACATTGTTTTGCAATTTGGGCATTTTCGCGTCGGCGACAAGAATATTATCGGCGACTTGTGTATTTATTAACATCCGAATGTCATCACTACCAGAGTATGAAGGGCCTGAACCAACGAGTTGGACACGAAGTCTTGTTGACATGATGGTGATTTCGGTTTCAGTGGCGTCCTCATCGCCAGCCAGAGCGGCCTCCATCTTAGCAAATAAACCCTCAAACATTGCCTGACGCCAGAGAGTACCATCATTCTTGTTGACGAGAAGCCACGAGTCAGCGATCCTCTGAGAAGAGATGTTGCTGACGGGATTGTTGTACTCAATTGGGCGGAGGAGGTTAGCCGACCCGACGGTCAGGGATGCGGTCGCATTCCTCTGAACAAAGTTGTTAATTGCTGGCATTGCTTGCACAGCTCTTGCAACTTTAGGCACAAGTTGTAAGTCTTCCACTTCACCAAGTGTGACAAGCTTCTCTTTCTGCACCGCCCCCGCCAACGAACGTCCGGAAACAATACTAGCTTCCACGACAAGTTTGACATTAAAGTTTGAATATGCTCCCGCACGAGTTGGGTCGGCCCATGCACTAATCTCATGGTCTTCGACGGCAAGAGCATTCCCATCAGACTTATTGACGATAAGTGTGTCATCAGGTTTCTCGAACGGGTTGGATGCCAAAGACACCAAATCATTCGGCTCAATTCTAATAAAATCACCCTTGTCAGTTCCGTTGCTGGCGGTAATTGTATTGAGCATATCTGGATTCGTTTCGCGTATTTTATCAACAACCCATTCGTCGGCCGAGATCAGATCTTTCATTCTGGTATATACCACACTAATAGTCTTCGCATTGCCAATAGCAATATCAGTGGAACTGAACTTCGCGGAGTCATCGGCAGCAGTCGAACCACCTTCCTTTGCAATAGTCTTCACCTCAGATGCAACCTTTGCAAATTGCTGAAATTGAATCTCCAATCTCTTGTTCGCGACCAGGAGGACAGCGGTCTGGCCGGTGCCTATTGAGGAGCCACCAGTCTTGAACTCCAGATCCGCCAATGTATATACGGTTGTCACATCCTCGTCCGCCACGCCGGAACCCGCGTGAGTCGGCTTCTCCATCGCCTGCCACCCTCCCCAGCCGTTTGAAGAAAGTTCGCCTGGATCCGCGAACGAGCGAGCGCGAACCATCACTTCGAACATGTCGTCGTCATCAACATCCATTGGATTGGTATCCGCGAATGCGTTGGGCTTCTTGATAGACCTATTAGCGATACTCTCTTCAACTGCAATTAAAACCTTGCCGTGATCATCTGTTCCGGGCGCTCCTTGAGTAACTGAAATATCACCTAATTCAGCCTGCTTCAAAAACCATGGTCCGAAGTTTCTTTCGCGATTATTGACTTCGTATTCACCCATGTATCCAACTGCACCAAACTCAGCACCATCAACATTACCATCAACACTCTGAACTCCGCTGTTAGTGGTAACACGCATGGCCATTTCTTTATCAGCAGAATCTGTTGCACGAGAAATCATCGTGGCATCAATTTCAATCGAGACCGGCAGGAAGTCTAACGTGTCCTGCCCGGGCGATGGGACTCCATAAACCGGCTCTTTGTCAAGCTTGATTGGCCCCATGATCGTCTGTTGCATTCCAATCCTAAGCCGTGCATTAAGATCGGTACTATTACCATCTTGCTGATAAGCGTTATCGAAATTGGCACTAATAAGGCCAATAAGTTGATATCCAGCGGCCTTGGCATTTCCGGATTTTTTGACCGTGTTTTGGGTTTCCCGGCCCGTGTCGGTGACGACGGCGGAGTCGTCGTACTCTCGGGCGACAAGTTTTTGATTCTTAATTGGGAACTCAGTAACAAAGGCTGGGCCCTTATGCTGATCAAATGAAGCGACAAGCGTAGTACTAAATCGTTCATGGATGTCGAATCTATCATGCGACATGACGTACGCCATCTTCTCGTTTTCAGTTGGCGTGGAGGAGTACGCACCTGCGCCAGCAGCTAGTTTTCCAGCGGTAACGTTTAAAAGATTAAGACCAATCTCGAGAACAGCGTCATTGCGTCCCGATCCTGTCGATAAAGTAACACCTGGTCTTTCATATTCAGTTGCGCGCATAGTACCATACATGTGAGTGCTCGCATTTTGTAGAACAGTCGTTCTCAAGAAAGGTTTTTTCAAAGAAGGGCGACACACGCGTTTCCCGCCGCTGTCGTCGTCGCGAGTCACCTTGTGATCATCATCGAAGAAAATGGAAGCTGCTGCTGTTGCGACATCGGCTGCGGCACCGAGCTTTGAAGACCCCTTCTTTGACCCCTTGGCGACGGTTTCCCAATCCCCACCGGCAGCACTGGAAGAGTTGAGGCCCTTGCCTCTCCCGTCAAGTGCGATTCTTGCGGCAGTGAGCTGCATATACTTGTCGCCGTCGCTGATGTCACTCCGCACATGCTCCGAAATGTCCATCGTGGCACTGGAATATATAGCGGCAGTCAAGTCCTTCAGCGATTTGGCGTTGTATGCATCGGCACTATAAGTGCTGCCACCCTGGGGGGTGTTAAGCACTCCGTCCGTAACCTCCAGTATCATTCTCAGGTCCCCAACCTGTTGTCCTGAGGCAAACCTTTTGGCAATTTGGTTTTGTATGCCATCCACAGCTAGATTGAGCGTGGGC
>Ga0257110_1000178_pt1 | contig 33190 bp, 32 predicted proteins | sample LP_taG_7_FD_190184 | JGI IMG/M metagenome (GOLD analysis project Ga0257110, IMG submission 190184) | Marine microbial communities from Northeast Subartic Pacific Ocean, Canada - LP_J_2015_P26_10m | ecosystem: Environmental > Aquatic > Marine > Oceanic | place: Canada: Northeast Subartic Pacific...
GGTGCTTCGTTAGAGCGGATTGCTTGGACGGTGGGGTATCAAGATGTCATCGCCATCGGACGATTGTTTCTCGACGGCGCGCTGCACACGGACCGAGTGATATCGTTAGCGGGACCCTCAGTCAGCCGGCCACGTTTAATCTTGAGCCGAGTGGGCGCAGATTTGCAGGCGCTGGTTGCGGGTGAGCAAACGGATGGCGATACACGGCTGCTCTCAGGTTCAGTGCTGGGAGGACGGTCAGTGCAGAGCGGCACGGCCTATCTGGGGAGATATCATCAGCAAGTAGCACTTTTGCCCGAGGGCAGAGAGCGCACCTTTATGGGGTGGCTCTCCCTGGGGCGTCGAAAACATTCGGTGCTCGGTATTTACTTATCCAGTTGGTTCGGCACTAAGCCGCTGGCGATGTCGACGTCGACCAACGGTTCGGAAAGAGCGATGGTTCCCGTGGGCGCTTACGAAAAAGTGATGCCCCTCGATATCCTCCCAACGCAATTGTTGCGAGCGCTCTTGGTCGGCGATACCGAGACGGCTCAGGCGCTGGGTTGTCTCGAGTTAGACGAGGAAGACCTCGCGCTCTGCACTTATGTGTGTCCGGGTAAGTACGAGTACGGCGGTATCCTCCGCGATAATCTAACGCGCATTGAAAAAGAGGGCTGAGACATGGGACTGCGGCAACAGTTAGATGCGATGGAGCCTCATTTCAAATCAGGAGGTCGCCTAGAAAAGTGGTACGCCTTATACGAGGCGGTCGATACGATTTTCTACTCACCCAATAGCGTGACGCGGGCCAATGCGCATGTGCGTGACGGGGTAGATCTCAAGCGCATTATGATCACCGTTTGGTTTGCGACGTTCCCGGCGATGTTCTACGGAATGTACAACCTCGGTTTGCAAGCCAATGACGTTTTGGCGGTGTCGGGCGGTATGTTAGACGGGTGGCGTGGCGGCCTCGTGGCAGCGTTGGGCGGACATGATCCCTCGAATGTCTGGCACAACATGTTGTATGGCTTGGTGCACTTTTTACCCCTTTATCTCGTGACCTTTATTGTCGGCGGTTTTTGGGAAGTGCTTTTCGCAATGCGCCGTGGTCACGAAGTTAATGAAGGTTTTTTCGTCACCTCTATTTTGTTCACCTTGACGCTGCCGCCGGATCTCCCGCTGTGGCAGGCGGCAATGGGCATTAGTTTTGGCGTGGTGATTGGTAAAGAAGTCTTTGGTGGTACCGGCAAAAACTTTTTGAACCCCGCCCTCACCGGGCGTGCCTTTCTGTATTTTGCCTACCCGGCGCAGATTTCGGGTGATGCCGTTTGGACGGCGGTAGATGGGTATTCTGGAGCGACACCACTGGGTGTGGTGGCACAAGAGGGGATGGCCGGCCTCACGCAAGCCTACACGTGGTGGGATGCCTTTATCGGGACAATCCCCGGCTCAATCGGTGAAACCTCAACACTCATGATTATGATCGGCGGTGCGTTTCTGTTGCTGCAGGGCATCGCGTCTTGGCGAGTGGTCGCGGGCTGTTTTGCGGGTCTGATCGGTTTTAGTTTGCTGCTGAATGGCGTGGGTTCTGACTCGAATCCCGCTTTTGCGATGCCTTGGCATTGGCACATGGTGGTGGGTGGCTTTGCCTTCGGTGCGTTTTTTATGGCGACCGATCCGGTGTCCTCGGCGATGACCAATTCGGGACGATGGGCCTATGGAATCCTGATCGGGGTAATGTGTGTGCTGATTAGGGTGGTGAACCCGGCCTTTCCCGAGGGGATGATGCTGGCGATTTTATTCGCTAATCTCTTTGCCCCATTATTTGACCACTTTGTCGTGAGTGCCAATATGAAGAGGAGGGCTGCCCGTGTCAGCTAATGGAGAAGGTCTCGGCCGTGTTCTGACGGTGGCGCTCGGATTATGCTTGGTGTGTTCAGTGGTCGTGTCCACGGCAGCGGTGCTGCTCAAGCCCGCTCAGCAAGCGAATAAAACCCTTGATCTCAAGCGAAACATTCTGATGGCGGCGGGATTGTTAGATCCCTCGCGATCGGTCGAGGAACAGTTTGAGCAGGTGGAAACGCGGATCGTCAATTTAGACGCCGGACAGTTTGTCGATGGCGTCGATCCTGCAGCTTTTGATCAAAGAGAGGCCGCCAAAGACCCTGCCCAATCCCGGCCGATCCCCAACGATGAAGACGCGGCCAAGCTGGTCCGACGAGAGGACCAGGCGCTGGTTTATTTGGTGCGAACTGGTCGGGGCGACCTCGACAAAATCATTTTACCGATCCGAGGTTATGGCTTGTGGAGCACCTTGTACGGGTTTATGGCGCTGGAGTCAGACGGTAATACCATCGCGGGACTCGGATTTTATGAACATGGTGAAACTCCTGGATTGGGCGGAGAAGTCGACAACCCTCGCTGGAAGTCGATCTGGCCAGGCAAGTTGGTGTATCAGGGTAATGAGGTCGCAATCGAAGTGCTAAAGGGCTCCGTGCGCGCCGATTCTGCTCAGGCGCAGTGGCAGGTGGATGGCCTGTCTGGAGCGACCTTGACCACCAAAGGGGTCGATAACTTAGTGAAATATTGGCTTGGCGAACAGGGATTCAAGCCGCTGCTTGATAACCTTCGACAAGGAGAGGTGTCATGACGACTCGCGATACATTGGCGGACCCTATTTTCAAAAACAATCCCATCGCGCTCCAGATTTTGGGAATCTGTTCTGCGCTAGCGGTGACCACCTCTTTGAAGGTCACGGTGGTGATGTGCATTGCGCTGACACTGGTGACCGCGTTCTCGAGTTTTTTCATCTCTAGCATTCGCCGTTACATTCCCTCAAGCATCCGCATTATTGTGCAAATGACCATCATTGCGTCGTTGGTGATCGTGGTCGATCAGGTGCTCAAAGCAGTGGCTTACGATATTTCTAAACAGCTGTCAGTGTTTGTCGGTCTGATCATCACTAATTGCATTGTCATGGGCAGAGCCGAAGCATTCGCGATGAAGAATCCACCCGTGCCCAGTTTTATTGATGGTGTCGGAAATGGGCTGGGTTACTCCTTTGTATTATTAGCCGTGGCAACCGTGCGAGAGTTGTTTGGTACGGGCAAGCTATTTGGTTTCGAAATACTGCCATTGGTCACCGAGGGTGGCTGGTATCAAGCAAACGGACTACTGCTACTGCCACCGAGCGCCTTCTTCCTAATCGGCCTGTTGATTTGGGCCATAAGAGCAGTGAATACCGAGCAGGTAGAGGTATCTGAATTCAAAATTGCGCACCATACACCGGCTGAGGAGAGCGCCTGATGGAGCACTATCTAAGCCTGTTTGTGCGGGCCGTTTTTATTGAAAATATGGCGTTGTCGTTCTTTTTGGGCATGTGCACCTTTCTCGCAGTCTCCAAGAAAATACAGACCGCGGCGGGACTGGGCGTTGCGGTCATCGTGGTATTGGCGATTACGGTTCCAGTCAATAACTTGATCTATCAGAATTTGCTTGCTGACGGGGCCTTGAGTTGGGCAGGTATGCCAGATGTTGACTTGAGCTTCCTTGGGTTGCTGAGTTACATCGCCGTCATTGCGGCGCTGGTGCAAATTCTAGAGATGTTTCTCGATAAGTATGTGCCTGCCCTCTACGCCACCCTCGGCGTGTTTTTGCCGCTGATCACGGTGAACTGTGCCATCTTAGGCGCGTCATTGTTGATGGTAGAGCGAAGCTTTAATTTCGCAGAGAGTGCGGTGTTCGGCGCGGGCGCCGGCGTGGGCTGGGCCCTGGCGATTGTTGCACTCGCGGGAATTCGCGAGAAATTGAAGTACAGTGACGTGCCTGAGGGACTGCAGGGTCTCGGCATCACTTTTATTACCGTAGGTCTGATGTCACTGGGGTTTATGTCTTTCGGTGGTATCGACATTTAAATAGGGTTAATCGAACGGGAGAGTTCAGTTAATGGATATAACCATCATTTATGGCACTGGCATGTTCACCGCGATTATTCTCGCATTGGTGCTGGTGATCCTTTCCGCGCGGAGCCGACTGGTTGCCAGTGGCAACATCAGTATCGAGATTAACGGTGAGCGGACTATCGAGGTGCCTGCGGGCGGAAAGCTGCTGCAAACATTGGCCGATGCCGACTTATTTTTAGCGAGCGCCTGCGGTGGCGGCGGCACCTGTGCACAATGTAAATGTGTTGTGGAGACCGGGGGCGGCGCTATGCTGCCAACTGAGGAGTCTCACTTTACGCGACGCGAAGCGACTGAAGGGTGGCGGTTATCTTGCCAGACGCCCGTCAAGCAAGACCTCAAGATTCAAGTTCCAGAGGAGGTCTTTGGCGTCAAGCAGTGGCAGTGCACGGTTGAGTCAAATGAAAATGTCGCGACCTTCATCAAGGAGTTGGTCCTGCGTCTGCCAGAGGGCGAGAGCGTCGATTTTCGCGCGGGTGGCTATGTGCAGTTGGAGTGTCCTCCCCATGAAGTGAAATACAGCGATTTCGATGTCGAGGAAGAGTACCGTGGCGATTGGGAGCGGTTTGGCTTTTTTAATATTGAGTCGGCCTGCAAAGACACCACGATTCGCGCCTACTCCATGGCGAATTATCCAGAAGAAAAAGGCATTGTGAAGTTTAATATCCGGATTGCCACACCGCCTCCGGGCAGTGAGGGAATTGCACCGGGGATCATGTCGAGTTGGGCGTTTAATCTGAAGCCAGGTGACACGGTGAATGTCTATGGCCCCTTCGGCGAGTTTTTTGCGAAAGAAACTCACAGTGAAATGGTGTACATCGGCGGTGGTGCCGGTATGGCACCGATGCGCTCCCATTTGTTTGATCAGTTAAAGCGACTTGGCACCGATCGTAAAATCAGTTTCTGGTACGGCGCACGCTCTCTGCGAGAGATGTTTTATGTCGAAGACTATGATGGGTTGGACGCGGCCAACGAGAATTTTAATTGGCACGTGGCGCTGTCAGATCCCCAGCCGGAAGATAATTGGGATGGCCTAACGGGCTTTATTCACAACGTGCTCTACGAAGAGTATCTCAAGGATCATCCTGCGCCAGAAGATTGCGAGTACTACATGTGTGGTCCGCCTATGATGAATTCAGCTGTTATCAATATGTTGCTGGATCTGGGTGTCGAGCGTGAGAACATTTTCCTCGACGATTTCGGCGGATGATACTGAGCATTAAGCACTGCTTAAGGCCAGCACTTGTGCTGGCTTTTTGCTGTTTAGTGGGGTGTGGTTCCGATGACCGTCCTGTCACCATGGGTGGGGCTGTTTTTGGCACCAGCTGGTCACTGACCTACACCAATGCCAGTGAGGTAGTTGATCCAACTGCGGTGCGTGCCGAGATAGAATCGGTTTTCGAGCTGGTCAACAGCAGTATGAACCACTATCAGCCGACCAGCCTCATTAGCCGCTTCAACACGCTCCCCGCCGATGCGCCCGTCGAAGTCGATTGGGATTTTGCCTACGTACTGTCGACGGCTTTGACCTTAAATGAGGCGACCGGCGGCGCTTATGATGTGACCGTAAGCGCGTTGTCTGAGTTATGGGGGTTTGGACCAGAGGGTCCCACGCGTTTTCCCACACCACTAGCCGTCACAGATGCGATGCGTTCGGTGGGGGTTGAACAGTTGTCTTGGCAACCTGAAATTCGCCTGCTCGCTAAAACGGTGCCGGGGTTGGCGCTGGATTTCTCATCCTTAGCCAAAGGGTACACGGTCGACTTGGGTGCAGACGCGTTGGATGAGGCGGGCGTTGCGCACTATATGCTGGAGATTGGCGGCGAAGTGCGCGTGCGGGGATTGAGTCCGCGAGGCGATGCCTGGCGCATTGCGGTGGAGAGCCCGCTTGCGGAGACTCGGGGCGGTGTGCAGGCGGCATTGACGGTGACCGACGTGGGTATTGCAACGTCGGGGGATTACCGTAACTTCTTCGAGCATGAAGGGCGGCGTTACTCCCACCTCATCAATCCATTGACGGGGTATCCCATTCAGCACGATCTTGTCTCCGTGACAGTGGTGCATGGCTCTGCGATGATGGCGGATGCGTGGGCAACCGCATTAACGGTGATGGGCTCGACTCAAGCCTTAGCAGTGGCCGAACAGCGTGATTTAGCGGTGTATTTGTTGAGACGCTCGGGCAACCAGCTCGAGACGCTGACGAGCTCATCCATGACGCAATGGATAGAAGCGGCTGCCCCATAGCGGCCGATACTCAAGGAATAGAAAATGACTTTTTTGCTCGCGTTGTTGGTATTCGTTTTGATCATGACGGCCATGTCTGTCGGCGTCATATTCGGTCGTGCGCCGATCAAGGGATCCTGTGGCGGACTCGGTGCGGTGGGAATCAACCAAGACTGCGAAATTTGTGGCGGTGATCCGCAGCGCTGTGACACGGAAATGACGCCGTCAACTGTCCAAGCGTTTGATCCTAGCGATCAGAGTCAATCGCCAAATCGGTGATGCTAGAACTGGACTAAACTCGTTGAGTCCTATGGCCATTCATATGCCGCTACCACTAGAAATTATCCTCCGTTTCAGCCTCGGTAGTGGGCAACGCCGATTCACTCGTTTTGTGGCGATGGCCTCACTCATCGGAATGATGCTTGGAGTCGCGGCACTCATCATGGTGCTTTCGGTGATGAATGGCTTTTCCAGTGAGCTGCACCAGCGGTTACTGGCAGTGACTCCCGACTTAGTCCTTGAGCCCTCAACGCCGACCGCAGACGGACTGAGCGAATTGGCTCGGCGGGCAAGGGAGCAACCCAGTGCAGTGGCGGCCACCCCGTTTCAGCGTGCGACGACATTGTTGCAAGCAGGGGGGCGTACTCGTGGCGCCACACTCATTGGCGCGCCCACGGACGGCCTGACCAGCGTGGTTAATCTTGGCGCGCATCTGGTTTCGGGACAACTCAATGCCCTAACAAGCGAGCCTTTCTCTGTGATTTTGGGTGCTGATCTCGCGCGCATGTTGCGGGTTTCACCCGGGGATGAGGTGGAGGTCTTTTTGCCGCGGCTGACCGTCAGTCCGCTTGGTGTGTATCCAAAGAGCCGCCTGTTGACGGTGGTGGGGTTATTTTCGGTCGGTGCGGGGCCAGATGCGAGAGAGGCGTATGTGTCGTATGAGACCGCGCGCAGACTGCTCAGAACATCAGGTAGGCAGGGCGTGCAGGTCAAGTTAACCGATCGGCAGCTTGCCTTGACGGATCAGGCGGCCTATCGCGCGCTAGATAGCCAGCCGATGACCCTGAGTGACTGGACAACCTCACAGGGCTCGTTATTCGCGGCGATTAAGATGGAGAAGATCACCGTGGGGATATTGCTGACTTCGGTTATTTTGGTTGCAGCGTTTAATCTGATTTCTACGCTGACCATGTCGGTGACCGAGAAACGAGGCGATATCGCGATTTTGCAGGTATTAGGCTTATCAACCCGCCACTTATTACTGCTATTTTTGGGGCATGGGTTACTGCTGTCATTGGTGGGCATTGCACTCGGTGCGGCGTTGGGCATTGGACTAGCGGTCTCTATTTCCGATTTGTCGCTGTGGTTTGAGCAGGTGATAGGGGTCGTATTGTTTGATCCTGCGGTGTACTACATTGGCGGCTTGCCCTCACTCTTACTGTGGCGCGACGTGGGGGCTGTTATTGCCACTGCCTTCACGCTGAGCGCGGTAGCAAGCGTTTACCCCGCGTGGCGCGCATCACGCATTCCCGCTGCAGAGGTGTTGAACTATGTCTGACCTCGTATTACAAGCAGAGCAGCTTACTAAGCGTTATTCCGATGGGTTGCGCGATATTGAAGTGCTCACTGATTTGAACTTAGCCATGAGCGCCGGGGAATGGGTGGCGGTGGTGGGTGCCTCTGGGTCCGGTAAGTCTACGTTGCTCAATTTGTTAGGTGGCTTAGACAGCCCCACATCAGGTGTCGTCAGAGTGGACGGCCGCATTTTATCCGCGATGACGGATCGTGAGCGGAGTTACTGGCGCAATCAACGGTTGGGCTTTGTCTTTCAGATGCATCATCTGCTACCCGAGTTTTCAGCGATTGAGAGTGTCGCCATGCCAGCGCGTATCGGTGGTAGTAGCAAGCGGGAGGCGCAGCTGCGTGCCGGCGATTTACTCGCACAGTTGGGCCTCTCCGATCGTCTATCGCATCGTCCGGCCGCCTTGTCGGGAGGGGAGCGTCAGCGGGTAGCGATTGCGAGAGCGTTGGTGAATGAGCCCGCCTGCGTATTGATGGATGAGCCCACTGGCAATCTTGATCCCGATACCGCGGCTCAAGTGTTGTCCGCGATGGCTACTCTGAAGGCCAGCGCTACCGCTTTCATTGTTGTCACCCACGACCCGATCATTGCGAATCAAATGGATCGGCAGTGTGTCTTAAAAGCTGGGCAGCTGGAGCAGCCCTAGTGCCGTGGCGACTGCGTTTTGATATCGCTCTCCGGCAAACCTTAGATCCGGGCAAGGGCCTTTCGGCCTTTTTATCTCGCATTGCGATTGTCGGGATGGCCTTGGCGATTGCGATTCTGCTGACGGTCCAGTCAGTCATGAATGGGTTCGACTTGGAAATGCGGGAGCGTATTCTGTCGTTAGTACCCCATGTCGAGGTCACAAGTTCCGATACTTCGACTCAATGGCATGTGCTGGCAGAACAGCTCGCGCTTGACCCCGGTATTAGCAAAGTGCGCTATTTCGCAACAGCCGATGCGTTATTGATGCGGGGTCAGTCTGTCACGGCGGCGCGCCTGAGCACGGTCGGCGAGGAATCAGTTGCTCATTATTCGCGCGTGGTGAAACCCGCTTTGTCCGAGTGGAATACTGACGGCTTGATTCTGGGCGCTGCACTGGCCTCTCGGCTTGATTTGGCGGTGGGCGATTGGGTGACGTTTATTTTGCCCACAGAGACGACGGTGGGATTGGAGCCCATTCGTGTTCGCTTATCAGCGGTTCTAGATTCGAAAACGGAGTTAGATGAAGTACTTGCGCTGGTGCATCACGACACGTTTAAGCCGTTTGCAGAATCCAATAGGGTGACCACAGGATTGGCGCTACAGTTAACGGATGTTTTTGCGGCGAGCCAGATGCGTTGGCAAGTGACCCGCCAGGTGCCATCGGGATTTCACGTGACGGACTGGCGACGGACTCACGGCAATCTCTACTCCGCTATCCAGTTGTCACGTGATTTGATCGGGCTCATTTTACTGATCGTTATTTTTGTCGCGGCGTTTAATGTGGTGTCGGCACTGATGCTGGTTGTCACCGATCGCCGCAAAGTGATCGCGATGTTGTCGGCGATGGGCGCTCGAGCCTCGGATATTGTCACGATATTTTTTTTACAGGGGGCTATGATCGGTGCAGTGGGCTGTGCACTTGGCGTATGCCTTGGGGCAGTGATGGCTTTCTTTGTCCCCGATTTGGCGACCGGGCTTGAGCAGTGGCTGGATTATCCATTACTAGAAACCGACGTTTACCCGCTGGCTTTCGTGCCGGTCGATATTCGCTGGCAGGATTTTGCGATGACCACATCGATCGCCATGGCGCTCTCTGTGCTGGCCTCAATCGTGCCGGCACTGCGAGCTGCTTCATTGCCGGTGGCGGAGACGCTGACTCACTGATTTCTTTTGCGCTGGCGGGCTTCCCATTGACGTTTAATGGCGTTTCGCCATAGGCCGTCGATGACCAGATAACCGAGTCCGGCAAGCAGAATGCCCAGTACTTGCGATCCCACCACCAGCGGTACCCAAATGTCCTCAAGGCTTTGAGTAAACCATGTCCAAGAGGCCTGAAATTCCACGTCGATGGGGTCGGTGCCGATGATCCAGGCGCCTAACTTATAAGCCCCGTAAAAAACCGCTGGCATGGTTAGCGGGTTGGTGACGAAGATCAGGGCGAAGCTGATCGGCAGATTGGCAGTAAAGATGATGGCGAGCGCCACTGCGGTGAACATCTGTCCCGGAATAGGCAGCATGCAGCAATACAAGCCAATGGCGAACGCTCTCGAGGCGCTTTGTCGACTCAGGTGCCAAAGCCGGGACTCCTCCGTCCAGCTACCAAATAATCGCAGTGATCGATGTTGCCGTAACCGACTCGGATTCGGAATCCATTTCGTAAGATATTTTTTCAGCATCCGGGCGTCGTAGTGGCGAACAGTAATGGGAAACATCATGATAGTCGTTTAGCGAGCACATTTGTCCAGAGATGTTTGGGATACTGGTATTAGTTGGTTCACTTATCGCCGGGATGTGACAAACGATTAGTGAGACGGATGTTGACTGATCCAGTGGGCCTCGTTGGCTGATGATGCCACTGCGCGATTGCGATCTAGCGGCATTAGGCCTAGGTGCCGGTGTGAGCTTAGTCTTGCCCATGCCGCATTGGGGATTAGCCGTCACGCTATTGTTACCCGTTGCGGTTCGTTGGCGATCTGCACCCGTGTTCGCAGGGCTGGTCGGGTTGATCTTGGGCGCGATCAACGGTGTGGTGTGGCATGAGTCGCGATTGCCAGAGGCCTGTATGCGACAAGAGCACACGGTCATCGGGCGCATTGCAACACTGCCTCGTTGGCAGCAATTGATGGCCGATCAGTGGCAGGTGAGTGCCGAACTGGATCGTGTGGTTGTCGTTGAGCCGGGCTGCCAAGGGCCACGGCGTTTGTGGATCCGCCAGTATGTGGCGGACAATGAGCGACACAAAGCAATGCAGTATGGCGCCACCGTGACGGGTCGCGTTCAGTTGAAACCTCTACCGAGTCAATGGAACCCGGGAAGCGTTCCTGACCAAGCTCGATCTGCTAGTCGCAGTGTCGATGCGGGCGGGAGTTTGAAAGGTGAGTGGCGAATAGTCGATGAGCCTGGTCTGCTGCAGCGATTTAGAGTGAGAAGGTTAGCGGCGTGGTCTGAGAGAGCAGGAGAAGGCTGGGTTATTTTGCGCGCGCTGGTATTGGGCGACACTCGGGGAATCGATCGCGACAGGTGGCGCGATTTTCGCCATCTTGGCGTGGTGCACATTCTTGTGATTAGCGGCTTGCATATCGGTTTACTGGCGGCAATGTGCCAGCTGATACTGGGCTTGCCGCGTCGATTTGTCACCTTTCATGGAGACCGTGGTCAAAGCCGTTGTATTGCCATTGCAGTGCTTGTGATCACCGGCGTTTATGCCGTATTGGTCGGCGCGACGTTGCCGGTGACTCGCGCTTATTTAATGCTGGCGATGACTCAGGTGCCCACAATACTTGGGTGGTCAACGCGGAGTGATCGGGCTTTACTGCTCGCCTTAGTCGCGATGGTGTTGTGGAACCCTCGGGTGTTATTAGGCGCCAGCTTTTGGCTCAGCGCCTGTGCGACCTGGTTGCTCGTCTGCGGATTACGGGGGAATAGAGGGCGCTTCGGTTTGGTTGCCTTGCAGCTGCAAATGGTGGTGTTTTTGACGCCATTGACGCTGTTTTGGTTCGGTGAGGCCAGCTGGTTAGGCATGGCGACCAATCTGGTGTTAGTGCCGTTGGTGACCATGGTGATGGTACCGTTGGGTTTGATCGGACTTGTCTTGTCAGAGTGGACACCGTCCTTGGCGGAGTGCTTGTGGTGGCTGTGTCGAATCACTTGGGAATCTCTCGTTCCCGCGCTTTCGGTGGTGTTGCAGTATTGCCGATCGATCGGTGTGATTCAGAGTGGTCTGAGTGGGATTGGTTTTTTGATGGGGGTGTTGGCAATCGGGCTTTGGGCCCATTACCCCCGACGTGCGATGGCGCTTTTACTGGGTGCTGCATTGAGCGCGGTTGACGTGAATGAGGCAGGTGAGGCCGTTACGCTGACCGTGCTAGATGTTGGACAAGGCCTCGCGCTGATCGTGCAGTCGGGGGATCGTGTCCTGCTGTATGACACGGGGGACGGGAGACCGGATCAGCTCACCCAGGCTGACAAAGTACTCCTGCCGTATTTTAGGCATCACGGTATCAATGCGCTCGATACCGTAATGATCAGTCACGGTGATCGTGATCACAGCGGCGGGCTCGATGTGATACGGCAGCAAGTTCCCATTGGGCGTCATTTGGGCTTCGCCGGCGAACCCTGCCGCAATGGAGAGCGGTGGCGCTGGGAGTCGGTTGAATTTTTGGTCCTGAATGGCACTGGTCAAGACGAATTGAGTCGCAACGACCAATCCTGTGCGCTGTTGATCAGCACGGCCGAGGCCCGGGTATTGGTGCTCGGCGATATGTCATCGAGTAAAGAGAGGGAGTTAGTGCTGTTTTGGAGAGACGCATTGGCGGCCACTCACTTAGTGGTGGCGCATCACGGCAGTCGATCCTCAACGAGTTACGCACTGCTCAAATGGGCCCGTCCAGATTGGGCGCTGATCAGCGCCGGGTTCGCCAATGCGTTTGGCCACCCCCACGATGAGGTCCTGGAGCGATTGGCGCGGGCAGGGCAGGCGGTAGTGTTGAACACGGCTACCGCCGGCGCAGTGGCACTGCGACTCGATCGAGGGGCTGGCATCGCGCCCGTTCGTCAGCGTACTCGGTGGTCGCCCTATTGGTTGACCCTGCCTTAGTGTGATTCAAGGAGGGCGGCGCAGGGTTGGGCACAACCAAAAGGCTTCTCGGAGCTAAGGAGTGCTTTATCCAAGATGGGGGGCGAACGTCTGTCACTAAGCAGAGCACTGAATGGACCATTGATGTAGCCGGTAATATGTCATTGAACGGCAGGCCCATTTCCGGCGATGCTGATGCGCCAAAGCGAGAGTGACAGGCAATGCTGGGTGGCAATACTGACAGTTCTATGGTCTTGTTGGCTGGCGCAATGGCCCCACATCAATTTATGGGGTTTGTGATGGACGTGGCGGAATTTGAACCGCTTGCGTCTGACCGCGGCGACTGACGTTTAGCCGTAACCGGGAGTATGCGTGAAGACCACTGCAAGCAAAGGAAATGATTGGGCACTTTATCGACGTCTGCTGACCTATGTGACGCAGTACACCGGTGTGTTTGTGCTTAGTATCATCGGCTTTCTGGCTTATTCTCTCGCCAATGTCTTACTCGCCGATTTGACCCAATTTCTTCTCGATTCTCTGGGCGATGCGCCGCAAATCGGTATTGGGTTCGTGTCACAAGCGGCCCATTGGCTATGGCCGCAAGGGGATAAAGGCGCCATAGAGTATGCTCGGATTGCAGTGCCTGTGGCCGCGATCGTATTGTCACTGCTGCGCGCCAGCGGTTACTTTTTCGGTAACTACTTTATGAACATTGTCGCCAGGGGAGTCGTCCATTATCTGCGTGTGGAGGTCTTTGGTGCGCTGATCCGCGCACCTAAAGAGTACATGGACCGCCACACTCAGGGTGAGCTCGTTTCAAAGCTGACGTTTAATGTCGAACAAGTCAGTGGTGCCTCTTCCGACGCACTGAGAACGATACTGAGAGACGGCCTTACGGTGGTCGCTCTGATTGCTTACATGCTCTATTTGAACTGGAAGTTGACGATGGTGTTCTTCGCCATCGCGCCGCTATTGGCCGGTGTTGTGGTGATCGTGGGTCGTCATTTTAGGCGTTATAGTCGCCGCATTCAGGACTCAATGGGTGAGGTAACGCAGCTCAGCGCCGAGAGTATGAATGCGTTTGAGGAGATCAGAATGTTTGCTGCTACTGAGCAGCAGAACAGGCGCTTTTTTGAGGCCAGTCAGGTCAATCGGATACAGAGCTTGAAGCTGGCCTTTGTCCAAGCCATTTCCACCCCGATCGCTCAAATTTTATTGGCGATCGCGCTGGGAGCGCTGTTTTGGGTTGCCCTTGATCCGATCATTTTGAGTGGCTTTTCACCCGGGTCACTGGTCGCCTTCATTGCGGCTGCGACGCAGCTGGGTAAGCCCATTCGGACCCTGACAAATGTACAAAGCATTATCCAGCGAGGCCTAGCAGCTGCCGAGGATCTTTTTGCTCAGGTCGATACTGAGCCTGAGCCCGATAACGGATCAGTATCGCTGGCACGTGCGAGGGGTGATATTGAATTCGAGCAGGTCAGCTTCTCGTACCCTGAATCAGATCGCCGCGTGTTAGATGAGGTCAGCCTCCATATTCCGGCAGGTGCGATGGTAGCGTTTGTGGGCCGCTCGGGGGCCGGAAAAACCAGTTTGATTCAACTGCTTTGCCGCTTTTATGCGCCGACCGCCGGGCAGATACGGCTCGACGATCAGCCCGTGGAAGCCTTTAAACTGGCAGATTATCGGCAGCAGTTTGCGCTGGTATCGCAACGCGTGGTCCTGTTTAGCGATACGATTCGCGCCAATATTGCCTTTGGTCAGGGCAACGCAGTCACCGATGAGGCGATTCAGTCAGCACTGGAGGCAGCGCATGCGGGCGCGTTTGTGGAGGCGCTGCCAGAGGGCATCGAGACAGTTTTGGGCGATGGCGGAGGCGGCTTATCGGGTGGGCAGCGGCAGCGGCTGGCGATTGCGCGGGCGGTACTGAAAGAGGCCCCAATATTAGTGCTGGACGAGGCCACCTCTGCGCTCGATAACGAGTCGGAGGCGGGAATCCAGGCATCTTTGGAGCGTGCTTCTGCGGGTCGCACCACCCTCGTTATTGCACACCGCCTGTCTACCGTAGAGCGTGCCGACATCATTGTCGTCATGGACGAGGGGCGTATTGTGGCGAGTGGTTCGCACAACGATTTAATCCGCACTGACGGGCTGTACGCAGATCTGTATCGACAAGGCTTTGCAGCCTCATGACCGCTTTGCGCGGTGCGGTGGAACGGGGCCTTAACGCGATTTGGTACGGCAACAGTGTCCTATCTTGGTGTCTGCTACCGCTCTCGTTGCTCGTTCAGTTTGAAGTCAAGCGCCGCCGTGACAAAGCGCCGTTGAAAGGGGCAACGCCTGACGGTGTCACGGTCATCGTCATTGGTGGATTGACCGTCGGGGGAACCGGCAAAACGCCGGTGCTGATCGCGTTAGGCCGCTGGTTACAACACTGTGGTTATCGAGTGGGCGTCATCAGTCGAGGGTATCGTAGTCACGCGCTTGGTGAGGCCCGTCAGGTGGCCCCGAATGACGACTCTGCATCCGTGGGTGACGAGCCGCTGCTGATTAGGCGGGAGCTGGAGGTGCCCGTTGTGGTAGGGCGCGATCGGCTTCAGGCCCTTTATACGCTCATGCAACATAATGCGATTGATATTGTGCTGTCGGATGATGGGTTACAGCATTATCAGCTGCCAAGAGACCTAGAGATTGTGGTGCTCGATGGGCAGAGAGGCTTGGGTAACGGTCGACTGTTGCCAGCGGGTCCACTGCGGGAGCCTCGAGAGCGGCTGGAGGAAGTCGACTGGGTGCTGGTACGCAATGGTGACGATCCCCATCGCGGTTTTGAATATCATATTAGCGGTGCGCGTCATCTCGCGTCAGGCCGCCTCGTCGTGTGGTCAGATTGTCTGTCCCAATGGGGTGATCAAACGCTCACGGCAATGACTGCGCTGGGACAGCCTGAACAATTTTTTCAGATGCTCACAACGCAGGGATTGACGGTGGAAACGGTGTCATTGCCCGACCATGACGTCATCATGCCGCAGCAGCTTACGGGGATTGCGACCGAGACCGTCTTGATTACCGAGAAGGATGCGATAAAGCTCAGTGGGTCGATCGATAGTAGACTGTGGGTGGTGGAGATCGAGGTGCAGCTACCGGCCTCGTTACTGACAGGATTACACGATAAATTGCCGACGCGGGTGCAGACCTAGGATCCTTATGTTTACAGTTGTTATTCCGGCTCGCTATGGCTCGACTCGACTACCGGGTAAGGCATTGCTCCGCATTAAGGGTAAACCGATGGTCGCGTGGGTCTGGGAGCAGGCGATGCGTGCCGGGGCGGATCGGGTGTGTATTGCAACCGACGACGCCCGCATTCGCGATGAGATGGTGGGCCGCGGTGCAGAGGTTCAGATGACAAGCGCGGAGCATACCTCAGGGACGGACCGATTGGCTGAGGTGGTTCAGCAGTTATCATTCGCGGATGACACGATTATTGTGAACGTACAGGGGGACGAGCCCCTGATGCCGGTCGCGAATATTCAGCGCGTGGCGGCCATGCTGTCTGAGCAACCCAACGCTGACATGGCGACTTTAATGGAGCCGCTCGCGATTGAAGAAGCCGCCAAGCCGGCGGTGGTCAAGGTGGTTGCTAGCGAGACGGGGCGAGCACTGTACTTTTCGCGTGCTGCTATTCCCAGCCGGCGCGATGACACCGCGGTGGCTGAGTGTCATCGCCATATTGGTTTGTACGCTTATCGCGCTCGGTTTTTACTGCGTTTTGTGAGTTGGCCTCCCGCGGCAGTTGAGCAGACTGAGTCGCTAGAGCAGTTGAGGGCGCTGGCCCATGACGCTCATATCCAGATTGAACTGGCGCCTGAGACGACTCCGATTGGGGTGGATACTCAGGAAGATTTCGATGCCATTCAGCAGTTACTGACGGATGATGAGTGATTCAGTTTTGGAGAGTGGGAATCTTTCGGGACGCAATACACTGGGACTGACCGCGCACGCCGATCGCGTGGTCGCCATCACTCAGTCAACGCAGCTTGAGCAAGCGCTCACCGACGCGCGACCCTTTGGGCCGATCACCGTGCTCGGTGGTGGGAGCAACGTCGTGATGCACCCCGTGCAGCCTGGCACGGTATTGCTCATGGATATCAAAGGACGCACGCTGCGTGCAGACGATGGAGATCGAGTGGTACTGCGGGTTGGCGCGGGCGAAAACTGGCATGAATTGGTCCTGTGGTGCCATCACCATGGATTGCATGGTCTGGCTAATTTAGCCCTGATTCCCGGGTCGGTAGGAGCAGCGCCGATTCAGAATATTGGTGCCTATGGTGTCGAGGTCGCGCAGCGTATTCGGGCGGTGCACGTGATCCATCGTGAGACCTTAGCGACAAACGTGCTGGCACCAGAAGCCTGCCAATTCCGTTATCGTGATAGCTGCTTTAAGCACGAGGAAGGGGCACAGTGGATTATTACAGCGGTAGATTTGCAGCTCGACAGGGCAGCACCGGTATGCCTGGAGTATCCGGCTTTAAAAGCGCGATTGCAGTCGGCCGACCCCACTCATGACGCTGTCTTGGCCGGCGTGATGTCGCTGCGGCAGGAAAAGCTACCTGATCCAGTCGTTACCCCGAATGTGGGGAGTTTCTTTAAGAACCCGGTGCTGACTCAGGAAGAGGGAGAGGTGCTGCGTGAACGGTTATCTGATGTGCCGCTTTTCCCGGGGCCCGAGGGTCGGGTAAAAGTCCCCGCTGCCTGGTTGATTGACCGGTTATCCTGGCGAGGCGTCGAAAAGCAGGGCGTGAAAGTGTCAGAGGCACATGCGTTGGTGTTAGTGGGTTGCGGCGCACAAACGGCAGGACCTTGGTTGAGCTTGGCGGCCGATATTGTCGCCAGCGTCGAAGGCGCTTTCGGTCTGACCTTGGAAATGGAGCCGCGGGTGCTGGGTCTCCCCGAGGTCGTCGCGTCCTGATGAGTGATTTTGATGCCGAGTCTTATCTCGCACAGCTGACCTCTCGCCCTGGGGTCTACCAAATGTATGATCGAGACGGCGGGCTCCTTTACGTTGGCAAGGCTAAAAACCTAAAAAGTCGGGTGACGAGTTACTTCCGCCCGTCGGGTTTGTCGAAGAAAACGATGGCGCTGGTCGCTAAAATAGCCAATATCGAAGTCACCGTTACCAGCACTGAGCGAGATGCGTTACTGCTGGAGCACAACCTGATTAAGCAGCATCGTCCACCTTACAATATACTTTTGAAAGACGATAAGTCGTATCCTTATATCTATCTGTCCTCTGAAGATCGTTGGCCGAGATTGAGTTTTCATCGCGGCGCAAAGCGGCGCAAAGGCACCTACTTTGGACCTTATCCAAGCTCCGGTGCAGTGCGATCGACACTGCATCTGATGCAAAAGGTATTCAAGGTGCGTCAGTGTCGCGATAGCTACTTTCGCAATCGCTCTCGTCCTTGTTTGCAATACCAGATTGGGCGCTGTTCAGGGCCCTGTGTTGGTCTGGTGTCTGATCAGGATTACCAAGAGCAGGTCGACAAGTCGACGTTGTTTCTGAATGGCCAATCACATGAGTTGATGTCGCGCTTGGCAGACGAAATGGAGACTGCCGCCGCTGCATTGGCTTACGAAGACGCAGCAGACTTGCGCGACCAAATCACCCAGCTTCAAAATGTCCAATCCACCCAGAGTATCGAGGGCACACGAGGTGATTTAGATCTGATGGCCGTTTTTACAGAGCATGGTCACGCCTGTATACAAGTCCTCTTCGTCCGTGAGGCGCGGGTATTGGGAAGCCGTAGTTACTACCCTAACATCCGACTGGATGAGGCCCCCGCGGCGATATTGGAGGCCTTCTTGCCTCAGTTTTACTTGTCTAGTCAGCAACAAATTCCTCAGGAAATTGTGCTCAGTCATCGCATTGATGATCAAAGTTTGCTGGAAGAGACGCTGGCAGCTGACTCTGGCCGCAAAGTGTCGATAAAGCATAGTGTCCGCGATGCGCGAGCACGCTGGTTACAGATGGCGGTACAAACGGCGCAAACGAATTTGCGATCGTTTTTAGCGGGAAAGCAAACGATGGCAGGTCGACTGGAGTCGTTGCGAAGAGCGTTAGATCTGGAAAGCATTCCCGTGCGCATGGAGTGTTTTGATATCAGCCATAGTTCTGGTGAAGCGACCGTCGCATCTTGTGTCGTATTCGATGGCAATGGCGCACGCAAAGCCGATTACCGTAAGTTCAATATTGACGATATTGCACCAGGTGATGACTATGCTGCGATGCAACAGGCGCTAGAACGACGTTACAAGCGTTTGGCGAGAGGAGAGGGACAGCTGCCCGATATTTTATTTATCGACGGTGGAAAAGGGCAGGTCAGTCAAGCTCGACAAGTCTTGGCAACCTACGACATCAGCAGCGTGAAAGTGATCGGTGTGGCCAAAGGAACGACCCGAAAAGCCGGTTTCGAGACGCTCATCGATGCAGACTCTGGCACGGAGATGCGCCTGCGGGGCGATCATCCGGGTTTACACTTAATACAGCAGATTCGAGATGAGGCGCATCGCTTCGCGATTAGCGGTCACCGCGGTCGCCGTGCGAAGGCGAGGAAGCAGTCGGTCCTAGAGGAGATTCCGGGAGTTGGTGCTCAGCGGAGGCGTGATCTGCTACGCCACTTTGGCAGCGCCAAGGCCATAGAGAACGCAGGCGTTGACGAGTTGGCGAAAATCAAAGGGATCAGCGCGACCATTGCACGTACCATTTACGAGCATCTGCATACGGTCAACGATTGACCCACATGAGCGCGGTGCTCTGTGCGAGAATCGCAGTGCGTAACGGGAGTAATGTGTGCCACTGAATTTACCCAATTTACTGACAGCCCTGAGAGTATTGGCGATACCGCTGATGGTCCTTTTTTATTATCTGCCGCAGCCGATATCGACGGTGGGGGCGGCGTTGGTGTTCATCGTTGCGAGTATCACCGATTGGCTAGATGGTTGGCTTGCGCGCAAAATGAATCAGACCTCCGAGTTTGGTGCATTTCTCGACCCTGTTGCCGACAAGCTACTGGTGTCAGTAGCGTTAATTTTATTGCTGCATCGAATGGACAATGCCTTTATTACCTTGGCGGCCATGGTGGTGATTGGTCGCGAAATAGTAGTGAGCGCATTGCGGGAGTGGATGGCGCAAGCAGGCAATCGGACATCGGTGGCGGTGACCTCGTTGGCGAAGCTGAAGACCGGTTTTCAAATGACGGCCATCCCGATCTTACTGTGGTACCCCTCCGAGCCAGCGGGTGAGTATTTGCGGTTGCTTGGCATCGCACTTTTAGGGATCGCGGTCGTGCTCACGCTGTGGTCGATGGGGGTTTACTTCAAAGTTTTTTTGGCCAGTTTAAAAGGCGAGGGGCCTGAGACTAAAGGTTAGTCCGCCGGTGCGAGGTCCGAAATTGATGGGTTGACGCCACCCACTCAGGCCACAGCATCCCCTGCGATGGGCAACGCTGTGTCGTACTTCACTTCTTCCATTGACAGTAGCGCAGTGACTTTGAAAATTTTCACGTCCGCAATGAGACCCTGATAAAACTGGTCGTAGGCTTTTGCGTCGGCGACTCTGACTTTGAGAATATAGTCGACATCACCCGCCAGACGATGCGCCTCCATGACCTCGGACCTGCTGCGAACCGCACTGAGAAACTGTTGTTGCCAAACGGCATCGTGCTCACTGGTCTGCACCAGCACAAAAAAGCAGGCACCTAAACCCAGCGCATCAGGGTCACACAGGGCCACCTCATGACGAATGACACCCTGTTGCTTCAGTTTTTTCACCCGATTCCATACCGGCGTCTTGCTAGATCCTGTTCTTGCGGCAAGCTGTTCTAACGACAGCGTGCAGTCACGTTGTAATAACGTGAGTAACACCTTGTCAGTGTAATCAAGTTTCATTCGAGTTCCTTGGAAGGAAATAGAAAAATATACTATTTTTATGCTTTAATTGAAAATATATTCCTAATAATTCGGTTATAAGACCATTATTTAAAAATCTTTTCGTTATATGGCAAGGGTAGTTAGGCTGTCGCCCTATGAATTACCTACCTATCTTTGTGTCGACCCGCGGCTGTCGGGCGATTGTCGTCGGCGGCGGTTTGCTTGCCGAAGCGAAATGCCGCGCTTTATTGAAAACCGCAGCCGAAGTCGTTTTGTTCTGTCAGGAGCCTACGCCTGTCATGTTGCAATGGCGAGATGAGTGCCGATTGCAGTTGGAGACAAGGTCCTGCGATGTGTCCGACCTGCACACCGCTCGCTTGGTTTACGCTGCCAGCGAGTGCGATCACGACAATACGCGCATTGCGCAGTTGTCGAACGAGGCGGCTGTTTGGGTCAATGTGGTTGACCGTCCCGACGCTTGTGACTTCATCACGCCGGCTATCGTCGATCGCGATCCGGTTGTGGTCGCAATCGGTACCGAAGGCACTGCGCCGGTGTTGGCGCAACAAATCAAGCTGGATGTCGAATCGATGTTGCCCATCCATCTGGGCGTGGTGGCCCGAGCCGCCCAGCAGTTTCGTCATCGCGTCAGGCAATTGTTACCGGGTTCACCGCGGAGACGCTTTTGGACTGATTTTTTCCAACGTTCAACTCAGCAGACGGATCTGTCTCCCGCCGCCGTAGAGGGCACGCTGTCGACGTTGTTAGCACAGCATCAACAGCGGGCCGTCCCAGAGGGCAAGGTGATATTTGTTGGTGCAGGCCCGGGCGATCCCGATCTGCTGACCGTTAAGGCACGCCGCGTGATACAAGAAGCCGACGTGATCGTTTATGACCGTCTAGTGTGCGATCACATTCTGGATCTTGCGAGAAAAGAAGCCAAATATATCAATGCGGGGAAAAAAGGCTTCGGCGTATCGATGCCTCAGGCTGATATCAGCGCACACTTGCTCTGTGAAGCGTCACAGGGCCAGATAGTGGTGCGGCTGAAAGGCGGCGACCCCGGCATGTTTGGCCGACTGGATGAGGAGTTAACGGCGCTGACCGCGGCTGGGGTCACAACAGAGATTATTCCCGGTATCACCGCGGCCGTGGCCGCTGCCGCGACGCTACAGGTGTCTTTGACCCAACGAGGCAGAAATACCCGCGTGACCTTTTTGACGGCGCACGATGCTAAAGGGTATGCGGAGCACGATTGGCAGCAGTTGGTCGACGCGGAGCAAGCACTGGCCGTCTATATGGGTCGAAAGACGGCAGCGTTTTTACAGGGACGGTTATTGATGCACGGTGCGAATAGGCTGACGCCGGTTACCTGCATTGAAAATGTTTCCCGTCGTGATCAACGCGCTTTTGTGAGTCATGTAGATGGGTTCGTCGGGGCACTCGGTGAGCAACGCTTCGAGGGACCTTTGATGATTTTGGTCGGGATCGCGGGTGTAGTGGGTGCCAGCGATCTGCGCGAGCCCGTCAATTCAGTTGGCACACTGGAGCGAGAGCAGCATGGCTCGTATTAAGCCACCCGTTGTTATCACGGCGAATCGCCTCACGACCGGCGAGGTGGTCTTTTGGGGGAACGACCAGCAGTGGGTTAGAAAAATATCCGACGCATTACCGTTTCACAGCATTGATGTGGCGTCCGAGACGGCGAAAGCCATTGATGATGAGTTAGTGGTGCTGGGTGTCTATTTGATCGCAATTGCGGCGTCCGATGGAGCCCATCAGCCTACTCATTACCGAGAATCAATACGAGCAGCAGCGATCGCGCCTTACGCGATCGCGGGTAACGAGGGAGTCACTGATGCACCGCTATAATATTTGTAATCGCCTGATCACTGGAGAGCTGTTTTACCTCAGTAAACACCAGCAATGGGTCAGTGATGTGACCCAAGCGGTCACGCTTCATGCCCGCGGTACGCAAGCCCAGCGAATTGATGAGGGTGCGGACGCAGGCGATGTACTGGGCGTGTTTATGATGCCGCTGCACCAGACGAGCGTTCAAACCACGACGGTGTTTTCTGTGGTGCCAAAACAAAGCCAGCCACCGTGTGGTCCTGATCTTAGCGTGGCAAGGCGAGCCTGATGTACCGGTATAACCCCTTTGATGAGCGTTTCGTGCAAGAGCGGGTGGCTCAGTATCGAGATCAGGTGGAACGACGACTCTCCGGCGCGTTGACGGAGGAGGAGTTCAAGCCGTTACGGTTGATGAATGGCGTGTATCTCCAGTTACACGCTTATATGCTCAGAGTGGCGATACCCTATGGCACGTTATCGAGTCGGCAAATGCGGGTGTTGGCAGATATTGCAGAGCGTTGGGACCGGGGTTATGGGCATTTTACAACGCGGCAGAATATTCAGTTTAATTGGCCACTGTTGGTCGATACACCAGACATTCTGGCGGCGCTCGCCACAGCAGACATGCACGCCATACAGACCAGCGGAAACACCATCCGCAATGTCACCACCGATCATTTTGCCGGGGCGGCGTTAGACGAGGTGACCGATCCTCGGCCCTATGCGGAATGGATTCGTCAATGGTCTACCGATCATCCTGAGTTCCAGTTCTTGCCGCGTAAATTTAAAATTGCGATCAGCGCGGGTGCGGTCGATCGCGCCGTGATCAAAGCGCATGATATCGGCCTGAGGCTAGTGCAGTCGGGCGATGAGATCGCCTTCGACATTTATGTGGGTGGTGGGCTTGGTCGAACTCCGGTCGTCGGCAAGCGGTTGTTTCGTCGGGTGCCGACAGCAGCGCTGTTGCCCCATCTTGAGGCCATTTTATCGATTTATAACTTGGCTGGACGCCGCGACAATAAATACAAGGCGAGGATTAAAATTCTGCTGCAGGCTATGGGGGAGGAGTCCCTTACCGCGGCGGTAAACGACGTATTGCCATCTGTCAGTGCTGCGTTTAGTGCCAAAGCATTAAAGCCGTTACAGGACATCATGGATCAATTTTCAGTGCCCGATTTTCCTGAACGGGATACCGAGCCGTATCTCAATCAGATTGATACGGTGCCCGCATTCCGATCCTGGGTGGAGCATAACGTCAGCCCTCATAAGCAAGAGTGCTATGCCTCGGTGACGGTCAGTTTGAAGGCGCATGGTAAAACACCGGGTGATGCAAGTGCCCAACAGATGCGATGCTTGGCGGATATCGCTGAGCAGTATGGGTTGAATGAATTACGCGTCAGCCACGAACAGAACATTGTATTGCCACATGTTGCTCAGGCTGATCTGCCCGAGGTGTATCAGAGACTGCGTGCTGCCCAGCTGGCCACCGCCAATGTCGGTCTGCTATCAGACCTGATTGCGTGTCCGGGTATGGATTACTGTGCGCTGGCGACGGCACGCTCAATACCCATTGCACAAAGGTTGTCTCAGCGATATCAGGCGCGCGAGCACGCATTGGGACCACTGAAAATAAAAATATCGGGCTGCATTAATGCCTGTGGTCACCATCATATTGGTGACATAGGGATCTTAGGCCTAGATAAGGCCGGGGTTGAGAATTATCAATTGACCTTGGGCGGGCGCGGCGGATTAGCGGCGAAGCTCGGCGATAAAATGGGCCCTGGCTTTAGTGAGGACGATTTGCTGCTGGCGATAGACCGGATGCTGGATACTTTTCTTGCCCTGCGCTTATCGTCGTCTGAAACGTTTGCGACTACGGTAGAAAGGGTGGGTACTGAGCCGTTTCGCGCAGCATTGTATGAGGTGAGAAATGCCGCATAGTCGCTTACCTGCAACACCGCCCGCTGTTTCGGCTAAAAGCGCAGCATCTGATGTACTCGCTGCATTGGATACCCTAGATTTTTTAGCACAGTTACTGGCGCAGCAAACCCCATTTGGCGAGCTGGCAGTGGTATCGAGTTTTGGCGCTGAGAGTGCAGTATTACTCCACTTGGTCGCAACGCTTAACCCTAAGACCCGCGTTGTGTTTCTCGACACGGGTTTTCATTTTCCTGAAACTCTGGCTTACCGAGATGAGCTCATTGATCGACTGGGGCTGCAGGGAGCCCAGACCATCGGCATCGATCCACTGTCGGAAAAGCGTTACGACGAGTCGGCTACGCTGCATCAAATCGATCCCGATCGCTGTTGCGCGGTGAGGAAAGTGCAGGTGCTAAGGCGTGCACTGAGACCCTATGGTGGGTGGATTAGCGGGCGAAAGCAGTTTCATTCGAGCGAGCGTGCTCGGCTGGAACGTGTCGAATGGGACGACATCTACACTACGTGGAAATTTAATCCGCTGGCCGATTGGAGTGCAGACCGTATCGCATCGTATCAAGCGGAGCACCGGCTCCCGGCACACCCTCTCGTCAGCGAGGGGTACCCCTCTATTGGTTGTGAGCCCTGTACGTCTCGGGTGGCTGGTGGCGAGGAGTTGCGAGCAGGACGCTGGCGGGGGCAAGACAAATTAGAGTGCGGACTGCACCGAAACCCCAATGTCATTGCGGTCTCTTCGCGATGAGTAATGCGACGGAGACCGTCAGAGTCGATCACAGTGGCCGCTTTATGGCGGCGCAGCAAGAGGGTGCGGAGCGCGCCAACAAGCCGGTCTCTGAGGTGACGTCGCTATCGACGTTGAACGCCTGGTTGGCCGAGCCTGTTATTGCCTTAGTCGTAGCCAGCTTCTCGGACGGTCGGGTGTTTACGGTAGCCCGGCAACTTCGGCAGATGGGCTTCGAGGGCCGCCTTGAGGTAGTGGGGGATCTGCTGCCAGATCAATTGCCTATGCTGTTTGAGTCGGGCGTCGATGTATTAGAGGTCAGTGCCAAACATGCCCGGCGATGCGATGAAGCCCAGTGGACATGCAAGGCGGCACAGTGGGCAAATCAATCCGCGCCCGGTAGGTTCGGTTATCAGCACCACAACGGCAGGGCAGGCAGCACCTAGTGAGGCTTAGCGCAGACCTGCGTTAATTGAGTCTAGGAAGCGTGAGCCTGGGCATAAGTCACGTTGAGAAAGCGTATTCAGCGGCTTTGAGGCAGTTTGTAGTACATCGTGGAGCTCTTCGCTGTCGCGATTAATATAGAGTAATCCGGTCAAGATGCGGTCCTGCTTACTGTGATGCGCAATCGCATCCAGCGCAGATTGTGCATCCTCGATGTTGTATTCGTTGTTCACCTTTTGCAAGCGCAACACCGACCCATCATGCAAGCACACTTCTTGCACCATACCGGCGTCGTAGCTGGTAGTGATGGCCTCTCTGCGTGGCACGAAGTCGACCGGCATCGCCTCATTGTGTTCACGAAAATTAGCATAGCTCTTCGTTGAGCCCTGATGGTTGTTAAACGTGACGCAGGGTGAAATAACATCGAGCAAAGCGAATCCACGATGACTGATTGCCGCCTTAATGAGCGGCACCAGTTGCGCTTTATCACCGGAGAAGCTACGACCCACAAAGGTCGCGCCAACCTCAATGCCTAAGCGCACCAAATCGATCGGCATATAGGGATTGATATCCCCTTTTTTGCTGACAGAGTCGGTATCCATAGTGGCAGAATCTTGCCCTTTAGTGAGCCCATAGCAACCGTTGTTTTCGACGATATAGGTCATGTTCAGATTGCGACGCATCACATGTGCAAACTGACCCATGCCAATCGAAGCAGTATCACCGTCTCCAGACACGCCGATATAAATGAGGTCTCTATTGGCCACGTTGGCGCCTGTGGCGACGGAGGGCATTCGCCCGTGCACGCTGTTAAAACTGTGGGAGCCACTGAGAAAATAGGCGGGCGTTTTCGATGAGCAGCCTATGCCGGAGAGCTTGGCAACCCGGTGCGGCTCAATCGAGAGCTCAAAACAAGCGTCGATGATCGCGGCGCTAATTGAGTCGTGACCGCAACCAGCGCAGAGCGTAGACAACCCGCCCTCATAGTCACGGCGAGTGCAACCCACCTCGTTGGTTTTGGAGTCGGGATGACGAAAGGCAGGTTTGGCATAAGTCATTAGGCGATGTCCTTTTCCTGAGGCACCAGTGGTGTGACGTTGTTGACGCCCAAATGCCCCCTGATCACGGCAGCAATTTTTCGTGCGGTCACGGGGAGCCCGTCGTATTCCACCACCGAGACCAGCTTGGCGTTGGCTTCAACATTGGTTTCGTTGAGCAGTAAGCGTCGCATCTGCCCGTCTCTATTTTGCTCAATGACAAAGATGCGATCGTGCGCCTCAATAAAGTCTTCGACTTCTTGCGTGAAGGGGAAAGATCGCAGTCGCAGGGTGTTGAGATGAATGCCTTCTTTTTCCAGCGTTTCTAATGCTTCATAGGCGGGCGATGCGGTAGTGCCAAAGAACAGCAACGCGTCTTGGGTGGGCGCGTCTGCCATTTTAACCTTGGCTTCAGGCACCAATGACTTAGCCGTTTCGAATTTTTGCAATAGCCGGTCCATGTTGCGCACATAGACATCACCGTCTTCGGTGTAAGCGGCGTACTCGTCTCTTGAGCTGCCCCGAGTGAAGTAAGCGCCTTTGGTTGGGTGTGCCCCTGGATAGGTTCGGTAAGGAATGCCGTCGCCATCTACGTCGAGGTAACGACCAAACCGCTCGGTCATTGCGTCGAGGTCCTCACCCGTCAGCACCTTCCCGCGGTCGTAACGATAACTGTCGTCGAACTCTAAGGGAGGCGACATCCATTCGTTCATCCCGAGATCTAGGTCACTCATTAAAATGACCGGTGTCTGCAAGCGCTCGGCTAGGTCAAAGGCCTCAACTGTCATGCTAAAGCATTCGGCTGGCGTGGCGGGAAAGAGCAGTACGTGCTTAGTATCGCCGTGTGAAGCATAAGCGGCGGCAAAAATATCCGATTGTTGGGTGCGCGTTGGCATACCGGTCGAGGGGCCTGCGCGCTGCACGTCGACGAGTACGGCGGGTACCTCGGCGAAATAGGCGAGGCCCAAAAACTCGCTCATCAAAGAGATGCCCGGTCCGCTGGTTGCCGTAAAGGCGCGAGCACCGTTCCAATTCGCGCCAATTACCATGCCCATGGCCGAGAGTTCATCTTCGGCTTGCACGATCGCGAAGTTCTTCTTGCCCGTTCCCGGGTCAATTCTCAACCGTCGGCAGTATTTTTCGAACGCATCCACCACTGATGTCGACGGCGTAATGGGATACCAAGCCGCTACCGTTGCGCCAGCATAGACAGCCCCTAGTGCGGTGGCGGTGTTGCCATCCATGAGAATTTGATCAAATTCCTCGATGTGCTTAGGTGTTTGCTCTCCGGCTTTTAGGTGGATTCCCAGCGGGCACGTAAAGTGGGTAGACGCATATTGATGGCCCATTTCTAAGGCGTGAATATTCGGAGTAATCAGTTTTTCTTTGCCTTTAAATTGCTCGCGGACAAGGTCTTTCAATATCGCGAAATCGATATTGAGCAGTGCTGCGAGGGCGCCCACGTAAATCACATTCTTAAAAAGCTGCCGTTGGCGAGAGTCGGTATATTCGCGCAAGCACATTTCGGTCAGCGGTATGCCGAGATAGTTCACGTCGCGGCGGACATGACGGAGGTCCAGCGGTTTGGTGGTGTCATAGACCATATAGCCACCCGGTTCCACCTCGGAGACATCCTTAGCGAAGCTTTGTGGGTTGACGCTGATCATCATATCGATACCACCGCGCCGGCCGAGATAACCATCTCGACTGACACGAACCTCGTACCAAGTTGGCAGTCCTTGAATATTGGAGGGGAAAATGTTCCGAGGACTGACGGGGATCCCCATGCGAAAGATCGCTTTGGCAAACATGCCATTGGCGCTTGCCGATCCGGTGCCGTTGACGTTGGCAAATTTGATCACAAAATCATTAATCGATTCTTTGGGTTGCATGCTTAGCCCGCCTTAGTAACCGAGTAAAGGAACCGCTGCATGTCCCAGGCACCAGTGGGGCAGCGTTCTGCGCATAGGCCACAGTGCAGGCAGACATTCTCGTCCTTGACCATGACGCGCTGTGTTTGCACGAGCGCTTCGGAGACATAAAGTTCTTGTGTTGTGTCGTTGGCGGGGGCGCGAAGGGTTCGACGCAGCGCGTCTTCGTCGGCGTTATCAATGAAATTGATACAGTCAGTAGGACAGATGTCGGTGCAGCCATCGCATTCAATGCACTTTGCACCGTCGAAGACAGTCTGCACATCGCAATTGAGACACCGCTCAGCTTCGCGGTAGGCCGCGTTGATGTCAAAGCCGAGCTCTACTTCAATCTTACGATCCTTGAGCGCGGTGACCTTATCAACGTGGGGCACCTTCTCGCGAAGGTCCAAGGTCACTAGATTGTCATAGCTCCACTCGTGCACGCCCATTTTTTGGCTGATGAGGTTTACACCGGGGGCAGGGCGTTGTTGGGTCGACTTGCCTGATAGGAAAAGATCAATCGACACTGCAGCTTGATGCCCATGTGCGACGGCAGTGATGATATTTTCAGGGCCGAAGGCAGCGTCACCCCCAAAAAACACTTTGGGATTGCTTGATTGAAAGGTCCGCTTATCGACCTGAGGCATGTCCCATTTGCCGAACTCGATACCCAGGTCACGTTCTATCCAGGGGAATGCATTATCTTGGCCAATGGCAATGAGTACTTCGTCTGCGGCAAAAAAGATTTCCTCGCCCGTTGGGACGAGATTGCGCTTGCCTGCCGAGTCATAAACCACGTCAACTTTGTCAAAGCGCATGCCGGTTAACTTGCCATGTTCGTGGACAAACTCCTTCGGCACGTGGTTATTGAGTATTGGAATGTCCTCTTCTTGAGCATCCTCGATTTCCCACGGTGAGGCCTTCATCCGCGCAAACTCGGAACGCACGACCACTTTGACATCCTCTCCACCGAGTCGACGCGCTGTTCGACAGCAGTCCATCGCTGTATTACCGCCGCCCAGCACTAGGACGCGCTTACCCACTTTCTGAATGTGTTCAAAGGCGACGGATCCCAGCCATTCGATACCCACGTGAATCTGTTTCTCACATTCTTGCCGACCGGGTAGATCCAGATCGCTGCCTCGAGGGGCGCCGGTGCCGACAAAAATGCCGTCGTAACCTTTATCGATGATCGATTTAAGGCTCTCCACGTAGGTATCAAAGTGCGATTGAATGCCCATATTGAGCACGTAGTCGACCTCCTCATCGAGTACCTCCGGTGGCAGCCGAAATGAAGGGATTTGGCTGCGCATGAAGCCGCCCCCTGCGGGTTGGCTGTCATACAAGTCTAATTGGTAACCCAGTGGCGCAAGGTCTCGTGCCACAGTCAAGGAAGCGGGGCCGCCGCCGATCAGAGCAATCCGTTTGCCGTTTTTCTGTCGCGGAATGCTGGGAAGGCGATCGGTAATCGAGCCTTTATTATCCGCGGCCACCCGCTTGAGTCGGCAAATGGCGACGGGCTCTTCCTCGACCCGTCCACGTCGACAAGCGGGCTCGCAGGGCCTATCGCAGGTGCGGCCTAAAATGCCGGGAAACACGTTCGATTCCCAGTTCACCATGTAGGCGTCGTCGTAACGCTCTTGAGCGATGAGCCGGATGTATTCAGGAACCGGTGTGTGCGCAGGACACGCATACTGGCAATCGACCACTTTATGAAAATATTCCGGGTCTCGGAGATCAGTTGGTTTCACGTTATTCACTTCGCCCGACCACTGGTCGCGCCCCCCAAGTGATGATTCTTATCGACAGCGTAGTCTGTTTTTATAACGTTCAGTCTAACGTCTTAGTTATTTATATCGGACACCATATCAGTGTTCAATTTTCATTGCGACCGGCCATGAACCGGGCCTATGTTGCCGCGTTTGTCTCGTCCTCTTGAAGTTGTTGACCCGATTACTCAGGGCGGTACCAAATAGGAGAAGAGTAGGCGCGGTCTTGGACCGTGCGCGGTGCGTTAGCAAAATCACCCCCAAAGTATTTTCGGTCATATTCGCTCCATCGTGGACGCGGAATTTCGATGGCCCTGGCGTAATAAAAGGCGGCCTGCGAGGCGTCAAACTCGGGATCGGTCCATTGTGCACTGAGCTGCACGGCCCCGATCGTGTTCGAAAACGTCACCGCCTCTAAGTCGACAGTGCTACCAACCAGCTCTGGCTGTCCGGTGGCAGGGTCAATCCCACGATTGCCAGAGAGTGCCACGTAATAAATTTGTTCATGCGTGTCGCCGTCAGCATCGATCCAACCTTTAATGATCTGCACCTGGTCTAAATTAGCCGCGTCGGGGTCTTTCATTGCCTGCACCATAAACGTCGGGGCAGTCGCGTTCCGTTGTTCGGACAACTCGCCACCCATGGGCACACCGTCGCGATAGCCAATCGTCTCAAAGTAGGGGCTGTGGACACTATCAGCAGCAAACTGCCAGCCGCCGAAAAAGCGCAACACAATGCGTGAGCCGGTGGTGGCATACACTTCGCGACGTTTCATGCTCGCGAAGAGATCGTCACGCGTATTGTCGGGTGCCCAAACGGCTGCAAGACCTGAGGCGCCTAACTCCCAGTCGGCATTGAGCCCGGCCATACGAGAGTCTGGGGTGCGGACTCCCGGTTCAGAGTTGGCGAACTTGCCAAAGAAATTGTCTTCTTCCGCTGTTGCGAGTGCGGTGTGATCGTCAGTGCTGCCGATCATGCCGAAGGCGTAAGGGTTTGCGCCAATGCTTTTCTCGAGGGCGAGTCCCCGCTTGAGTGCCGATCGGGCGTAAGAGCCCGGATACATGTCGGGCGTTGTTTTTACCGTGTTAGAGATGTTGTATTCGTCCCACCGCTCAAACTCGGCAAAGGGATCATCGGGTGATAGGGAAGGGTGCGTCTCGCTATCGCCTTTTATTTGGGTGACCTCAGCAATCGGCTCCCAACGCATGCGCGCTTCGGCATAATCTTGATCGAGGGGGTCGCCGTCGAGCGTAGTGGTGTCCCACATCAAGCCATTACTGAGGTTGCCGTTATGGGGGATTGAGAGCGCCTCTCCACCGGTAACTTGTTCGTACTCGGTCAAAGCCTGCCACAGCGCCTCTGGGTTGCTGGAGGACTGTGCCGAGTACGGGAGCCAACCGGTCACGATTTCTTCGCTATCTTTCATAATGATGCAGCGATGGAGGTTGCTGCCGCCTTGCATCGCGGTCCATTCGTAGCCGGTAAAGGCGGTAAAGACGCCTGGCTGGTTGAACTCATCGGCGGTGCGAGCAACGTCAGTCCAGATTGCACTCCGCAACTCGTCAGGGTAGGCGTCTCTTGCGGGGTTGGGATCGTTAATGCTGTTGACGAAAGCAATAATCGGATTACTCGACGCCACTCGCGTTGGGTCCGTTTCACTGGGATCTGGTCTGGGGGCGTACTGTGATGCCCATGTTTTACCCAGCAGTGTCGCGGTGAGCCTGGGGTCCTCTATGGTGAACATGCGATAAAGACCCATAAATTCTGCGTGGTCAGTAACGGATAAAAAATCCAGCGGGCGCTTGAGCTGAGCGGGCAAGCCGTTCGAGGCAATCACCCTTTCTCCCCGCGCAAATCGGTAGGCGTCTGCACTGGTTAGCAATAAATTGCCCATCGAATGGGCGTCGGCGGAGATGTTGGAGTGAAGATGCAGGTCGCCAAAAAAGACCTGTTTCGGATAGTCGGTGTCGATCCCGGTTGAGTAATTGTCCTCGGAGGCGCCGACGCTTAGTGATAGGCAGGCCAAGCAGGCCGACAAGGCAGCGGGTAGTCTGGTAGGCGACATGGATAACCTCTCTTATTTTTTGAGCAAATAGCTTACCTTGTGGGCGTTCAAAAGTATTGTGATGCAGCGGTCAGTTACCTTTTCGCTTTTGCGCGTGGCTGTGTATAATCCGCGGCCTTGGCGGGGTACCCTCCGTCACCGTTGCGGTTAATTGATGGCAACGACAAGGCTCGGTGGCAGAGTGGTAATGCAGCGGATTGCAAATCCGTCAACGCCGGTTCGATTCCGACCCGAGCCTCCAAAATACAAAGCAATGATCGCGTGATACCAGACGATACGATGCATTGCGATAATCCACACCCCAACTCATTCCCTGGTGTGCAAGGTTTAAGCGCATCGATTTGGGGAAATGGATTTGTCTGGATTACTCGTCGGGTATTTTCTTCATCACTTCGAACAGCATATCCATGATGTCTGTCACATCACCCGCTAGTTCTTCTCGTTCAGCCATGGGTGCATTGCCGAAGTCGATTGCTCCTTGAAGCTTCCGTAACCTATTCATCAATTCTTGAAGTTCAGCTTTCATGTTCTCTGCCAGATGCAATGGATGGTGGGTGAGAGCATATCAGGCTCGGTGAGGCTGGCTTTGATTAGCAGACATTGCCACCCGGGGGAGGGGGCACGGCTTGTTCATTCGAGGGAGGTGTTATCTCCGTGTATACCAGTGAAACCGGTGTCATCGACGCCACGGGAGAATCGCGACCCTGCCTGTTACTAGGTAAAGAAGCACCCATACGGCGGGAGAAAATCCGTAGTAAATGAATTCATTCTGATAAACGCTAGCGTAATCACTGATGAAGCGGCCCACCTCGCTAGTCGGTATGGGTAAGGAACTGTTCATTTCATCTACTAGTCCGATGATTAACAGGACGAGATGAACCAATGCCCACCACGATAGGATGACGGCCAGTCTGTTCGTTATTGCGCTCATAACCTCACCTCTTGTGACTATGCTGTCAGAAACGGCTGTTCAGCTCACTACCAATAGGTGACACATTCAGTGTGTTCTCCAGGGCACAAT
>Ga0257110_1000179_pt1 | contig 33158 bp, 38 predicted proteins | sample LP_taG_7_FD_190184 | JGI IMG/M metagenome (GOLD analysis project Ga0257110, IMG submission 190184) | Marine microbial communities from Northeast Subartic Pacific Ocean, Canada - LP_J_2015_P26_10m | ecosystem: Environmental > Aquatic > Marine > Oceanic | place: Canada: Northeast Subartic Pacific...
AACTCAGTTGATTCAGACCAATATGTAGATGATTCTATTGACACTGCACATTATGCAGCTGGCTCAGTAGACGCTACAGCACTTGCTTCTAATGCAGTTACCAACGCTAAACTGGCAGATAATGCAGTTGATACTGCAGAAATTGCAGCAAGTGCAGTTGAAACGGCCAAGATAAATGATGATGCTGTAACTTATGCTAAAATGCAAAATCTTGGAACGGCAAATAGAGTATTAGGAGCTACTTCAACAGGAGCAATTGGTGAAGTACAAGTAGTTACGGCAATGATAGCTAATGATGCAATAGAAGAAGAACAAATAGGTGATGGAGAAGTAAAAACAGCAGCTATAGCAGATGATGCTGTAGACGCAGATAAATTAGCTGCAAATGCCGTTGTAAATGCTTCAATAGCATCAAATGCTGCAATAGCCCATTCAAAATTAGCAGCACTTGCCTCAACTAAAATATTAGTAGGAAATGGTTCAAATGTAGCTACTGAGGTAGTAGTATCTGGTGATGCAACTTTAGCTAATAATGGCGCTTTAAGCCTAGCAGCTGCACAAACAAACGTAAATTCTATCCTTGCTACAGACCTAGTTTTAGGAGAAGACAGTCAAACAAAAATTGATTTTGAAACAGCCAATGAAATTCATTTTTACGCAAATAATGTTGAACAAGTTTATGTTGCAGACAATATATTTGGACCACAGTCCGATAGTGATGTAGACTTAGGATCTAATGGTGTTAGATGGAAAGATGCTTTTGTTGATAGTCTAACAGTTACTGGAGATATAGCCGCAGCAAATGCAGTATTCTCTGGAAATCTTACTGTACAAGGAGACTTAACATCTATCCAAACAGCAACACTAAATGTTGAAGATAAAATGATTGTTCTAGCTTCTGGATCTACATCTGAAGCAGATTCAGGACTTATTGTACAATCTACTGCAACAGCCGGACACGGTTTTGGTTATGACGCAAGTTTAGGAAGATGGATTGTAGAATCAGGATCCCTAATAAATGCAACTGCATGGGGAGCTAAAGGAGCTACTGAATATGTAGCAATAGTTTCAGCATCAGCTGCAGCTCCATCAGCCGCACCATTTTATGGAGGAACCTCTACTGGTCATGGAAACTTTGCTGTAGATACTGCTAAAGGTGATTTATGGATATATGCATAAAAAACTATCTATTTATTTTTTCATGTTAAATATTTTTATTATATTATATTAAACAGCGAGAAAACAATGGGACTTATAGACAAATTATCAGGTAAAAAAAGCAAACGAACACTAACCACCAAATCAACAACGTTAGACAATGCAAGGCGAAGTGATTTAACAAAGGAAGAGGTTAATATAGTTTTGCAATTAATACGAAGCTCTAACTTTAACGGAGATCTAATAGAACCGTTATATAAGTTAACGGTTAAATTACAAAAAATGTATGAGAGGTTATAATGATGAATCTTAATTTTAACGAATTAAATTTTATAAAGCAGTCAGTAGACTCAATAACAATAAAGGGATCAGATGCCATTTTTGTTGCGTCAGTCTACTCTAAATTAAATAAGGAACTGGAAAAAGAATCAAAAAAACTTGCAGCTCAACAGGCCTTAATTAATCAACAACAAACTAAATAGTTTTATTACTTTTTTATATTTATTATATATATAAAATAATAATTATTGGCCCTTCGGGGAAGTGGGCAGACTAATCTGTAACCAACCGTAATTGGAGATAAAATATGCCAGCATGGAAAAAAGTAGCACTTAGTGGCTCCAGCACCGCCTTTCACCACATAACAGCTAGTGGAAATATAAGTACATCTTGTGAAGCAACAATGTCTACAGGTCTTTTAGATCTATGCGGACCTCTACAAATAGGACCTGGTGGAATCATGCGAGATCCTGCAGGAAATAATGTAATAGTAATAGGAACAAACACTGTAGGAATGACTGCTGCAACTGTAACTAATGCACTTACGGTTGGAGGTGGATTTGGATCTACAGGAACTACAATCTCAACTACAGGTGCAATATCTACAAATGGTGCACTAACATGTAGTACTGGAAACTTTCCCTTCATAACTGTAAAAGGCCAAGGTGGTGTTGCAATTATTTTAGGTAATGGTGCAAACTTTATTAGTGATGAAGGTGTACTAATATCTAAAAGAGCTGATGAAGATGACGCAGATACAGATGTAAAGTCAACCAAATTTACAAAAGCAGATGATACAGAGGCAGGATTTATTGCATTTAATGAATCTGAATTAAAGGTTAAGGAGCATCACCTTCTTACAAACATGAACAAAGACCTTGCTGTTAAAAGGAACTATAGAATTCAAGTAGGTGGTTCTGCAGATGGAGATGTCATCTTCGACCTTGCGGTTGACCAAGCAGAAGTAAAAGCCCCACTTACAGCATCAGGTATAATTAGTGCATCAAAAGGTATTATCGGAGAGCTTACAGGTACAGCTTCATTTGTTACTAGTATTGCAGGAGCAGGAATGACAGCTGGAAAATTCGTAATCGGTGATGTATCTAATAAAACTGCAGAAGTAAATATGTCCGGCGATGCTGCAATGAATGGTGCAGGAGCAGTTACTATTCAACCAGACGCAGTAACATATGCCAAAATGCAAAATCTTGGTACTGCCAATAGAGTTCTTGGTTCTACATCAACTGGAGTTATTGGTGAAGTACAGATAGTTACTGCTATGATAGCTAATGATGCAGTAACTGCAGATCATATAGGTAATGATGTCATTAATTCAGAACATTATGCCGCAACAAGTATTGATAATGAGCATCTAGCAAATAATGCCGTAGGAACAGATGAGATAGCCGATGATGCAGTTACATATGCCAAAATGCAAAATCTTGGTACTGCTAATAGAGTTCTTGGTGCAACATCAACAGGAGCTATTGGAGAAACTCAAGTAGTTACTGCAATGATTGCAAATGATGCGATAGAAGAAGAGCAAATAGGTGCAGGAGAGGTTAAAACAGCAGCCCTTGCTGATGATGCCGTTGACGCAGACAAATTAGCTGCAAATGCCGTAGTAAATGCATCTATAGCAGCAAATGCAGCAATAGCCCATTCAAAACTTGCAGCACTTGCCTCAACTAAAGTATTGGTAGGAAATGGTTCAAATGTAGCTACTGAGGTAGTATTATCTGGTGATGTAACAATGGATAATGCAGGAGCCGTAACCCTTGCCGCAGCACAAACAAATGTCACATCTTTATTAGCTACAGATATTAAGATTGGTGAAGATGACCAAACCAAAATTGATTTTGAAACAGCCAATGAAATTCATTTTTACGCAAATAATGTTGAACAGGTATATTTAGGAGATAATATATTTGGACCACAAACTGATAGCGATGTAGATTTAGGAGCTGATGGTGTTAGATGGAAAGACGCTTATGTAGATACAATTACAACAACTGGTGATGCTACTATATCTGGTGATGTTTTAGTTGGTAGTACTGGTAAAATAGCAAACGCAGGCCAGGCAACTACTCACATTCAATTTAACACAGGTCAGATGTTGTTTGATTGTGCTGGCATTGAAATGATGCGAATGACTAATACTTCTGGTGTTGTATTTAATCTTGGTGGAGCAGCTGCTGCAGACTTTACTATAGAAGGTGATTCGGATGCAGGACTATTCTTTGTAGACTCAGGAGCTGATAAGATATCTATAGGAACAGTAACAGTAGGCAATTCATTACTAACTGTCGATGGTGATGCATCACTTACACATTTAACCGCTTCAACAAATATAAGTGCTAGTGGTTATATTCAATCATCAGAAATTTTAGGAGCAGGATCAGGTACTACACAATTAAATGTACAAGGTCAAATAACCGCATCTGGTACTATTAGTGCAAGTGGAGCTATATCTGGACCAGCAGGATATAGAATATTTTCAAAAACAGGTACTACAGATGGAGAAGGTCAAGGAGATATTTGCTACTTTGGTACAACAACTTCAATGACCGCAGGTGCAATATATCATTGGAATTCAAGTGGAGCATGGGAACTAGCCGATGCAGATGATAATACTAAGTGCGATGGATTATTAGGTGTAGCTTTAGGAGCTGCTTCGGCTGTTAATGGTGTATTATTGAGAGGAACTGTCACTCTAGACCACGATCCTGGTGCTGTAGGCGATGTAATATACTTAACAACAACTGCAGGAGATGCAAGTGCAACAGCCCCATCAGGAAATGGAAATATAGTTAGAGTTTTAGGTTATTGCTTAGATGCCAGTAATGGACAGATTTGGTTTGACCCAGATAAAACATTTGTAGAGGTGACTGCGTAATGGCTATAGGTAAAATATCCGCACTCGCAATAGCATCAGTTAACAAGGTATCTGCACTAGCAAAAGCATCTATTGCAAAGGTAAACGAGGTAGTTAATCAATTATTTTCAAATACTAAAGCCCTAACACACGGGTTTACAGAAACAACAGGTGGATATTCTACAAATAAGGGAGATTCAGTAATTGCAGGTAATAGAAGTAATTCTGGTGGAGCTGATTTACCAACATCTTTTAATTTTACTCAAGACACAGCATGGTCAGTTAATTTTTGGGTAAGAGTAGGATGGAATTCTTCACTAAATACAAATATACATTTAATGTGCATTAACAAGGAAAACGACGCAGGTACACATGACTATTTTAGAATTTATTATAATGAATCAAACAATAGATTATATGCACAATATGGAGATAAAGAAGACGGAGTTACCCATACATATAAGCAAAACTTTTGGTTATTTCATTCACCTAGTGGAAACTATAATACAGCAAGAGTAGCAGCAGGCTTACATACTGGAGGTGGAACAGGTGGAGCTTCTACTTATTGGAGTGCAACTAATAGAGGTAATGTTGGAGATGATAATTTTACAATGATAACAGTTACAAAAGGAGCAAGTAATTCAGCAGCAAGTTCTAATCTAAAAGCTTATTGGAATGCAACAGACCTGGGAGTAGGTTTCTATTCAAGTGGTCAATCTTCTGGAACAGTTTCAATGGATGCCTCTCAAATAAGACAAATGATTGTTGGTGGAAATCTAAATGTAGGTAGAAAAAAGATGGGTAATAGTTCAGCAACACTGTATAATGATTTTGCCTGGTGGGACGCAGAATTAGATGCTGATGCAGTTACGGCAATATATAATAGTGGTGCACCAATGGATTTAACTAGTGATTCTGGTAACTATGATAATAGTTCAGATCTTATAGGTTATTGGCAATGGGAAGATACAGTTGGTGGTGGAGTAGGTGCTTCAACTGTGCCTGGAAGTGGAGTAGCAGACATGTATATTAATGGCGATTCAGATATAGTGGAATTTTAATTATGAAGTATTATATTATAACATATTCAGTTTGGGAATCTTTAACAAAAGATAATGTATCATTTAGAAAGTATAATTCAGACAGATCTCAAGTTGCTATTGCAACAACAGATACAGTTTCAAATAATGTATCTTCATATGATACGGCAGCTAAACTTGCAGAAGCAGTAGACTTAATTGAAGAATTTAACGGATTAGAAGAATGGGAAATATATGAGATACTATATTACCAAGAAATAGACGACTAATATGCCAGACATAACCATTACAGTAAACGCATTATCAGGTGATACAGGATTCGATGTCAATCCAACAACAGTCTTAGATCGTGCATCTGACGGTCAAACAACTACCACTTTTCAAAACAACCAAAGTAATCAAACTCTTAACTTTAGTCTGGAAGGTACAAGCGATCATGCAGTTCTTGCAAATGCAAGTGCAATAACAAGTGTAACAGTCATTATCACATTCGCAGCTGGAGGTAAAGGTGCGGCACAGTTTACTGCAAACCTAACTGATGGAGAGTCAGAGCCTTCGGTTCTACAAGCAGATAATATGACAAATGGTACAGCCACTCAAACTGCTACGGAAGGTACTACATATGCTCCTGGAGGTGGAATTACTGCCACAGAACTTAATGCTATGAAAATTAGTTTAGTAGGAACTGGCGGAGCTGTTAATGTAATGTCTGTAGTAAAAGCAAGTGTAAACTACACAGCAGGCGCGTATTCAACATCACACAATTTAGTAACAATGAGTTCAGGGCAAATAGCTATGACACAAGGAATCATCACAATATAGTTGTCCTATTAAGGGTGAGTACTATATTTATATAATATTATGGAACAATTAACAAAATATCTTACTGAACAAATTTTATTAGAAGAAACTAATATTAAAACCATAGTTGCAATCTATCCAGGTAGGTTTCAGCCAATGGGCGCACATCATGCAAAAACGTATAAGTTTCTAAAATCAAAATTTAAGGATGCTTATGTTGCAACAAGTGGAAAGGTTGACCTTCCAAAATCACCATTCTCATTTGCAGAAAAGAAAAAGATTATTAAGTCACACGGAATATCAAAAGTGGTACAAGTGAAAAGCCCATATAAAGCAGAAGAAATACTAAAAAAATATGACCCTAAAACTACAGCAGCAGTATTTATGTTTGGCAAAAAAGATGCTGGAAGACTTAAGGGTAAGTTTTTTAGACCATGGAAAGGTACAGCAGAAGTTGGATACAAAGAAGGTGCATACATAATAGAAGCCCCACATGTAAGCATGAATGTACCAGGATATGGTGAAATGAGTGGTACTGCAATTAGAAAGGCCTTAGGTGATAAAGACTTAGATAAAAAAGAAAAGACAAAGGTATTTAAAGGAATATTCGGTCATACTAAAAACTATAACCTGATTGTAAGCAAACTAGAAAGGCTTAATGAATCTATTATAGAATTCTGTAAAAATATAAACTTTTCGGATATAATTATGGAATCCAGTGCAACTGGAATAGATGGTGGTGATGTTGATGATGGACCTCCAACATACTTTATTACTCCTGCAGGTTATGAAAATCAAGGAAAAAACTTTGCAGAAATGGTTGGATATGAAGTAATTGATTATATTATTGGAGACGATTCAAATATATTACAACTAGCAAAAGATTCTGCCACTGCAGATTACAATCACGGTGTAACTTATTTTCCAGCTGGTGTTGCTGGAGCTGATACAAGTACAAATCCACAAAACTATAAAGATTCAAAGGCCTATTCAAAATGGAAGTCTAGAATAAAGCAAATCGCACAAGTCGCAGGTATGAAATTTATAGACTTTATGGGAGCAGAAGAATCTAAAGATCTAAAAAATTTAAGTGGAGATACAATTAAAGAACCTATGGAATACGAAAAAGAACCTACAAATATAGCAGAAGACTTAAGCAAGTGGCTAACAAACCAGATACTATTAGTAGAAGGTGGAGCTTATGGCCATATGTCACACCCATTTGATGATAAAGGATTAACATTTGGAGACTTTAAAAGTATTATTCAATTGTCTTTACAAGGCAATCTAGATCTAGAACAGGCTGCAACAGAAAAAACAGATGGCCAAAACCTGTTTGTAAGTTGGAATGGCAAAATGCTAGCCGCAAGAAATACTGGAGACCTTAAGCGAGGTGGAATGGACTATAAAGCTGTTGCTGCAAAATTCAAAGGCAGAGGAAATATAGAAAAAGCATTTACCTTTGCCATGAAAGACTTAGCTAAAGCAATTGGAAGTCTTAATCCTAAACAACAAGATAAAATATTCAATAACGGTAATAATTGGGTAAATATGGAAATAATGTTTCCAGCATCTGCAAACGTTGTTACCTATGACGCACCATATCTTCAGTTCCATAATGTATTACAATACAAAGATGGCAAAGCAATTGGAGCAGTCAAAGATGGAGCAAGAATACTTGCAGGAATGATATCACAAGTTAATCAAAAGGTACAAAAAAACTTTTCAATAATAGGTCCTAAAGTTCTTAAAATGAATCCACACCAAGACTACTCAGCTAAAAAACCTTATTTTACTAGCAAGCTAAATAAGCTAATGAGCAAGTATAATATGAAAGACTCTTCGACATTTGCCGAATATCATCAAGCATGGTGGGAAGATTTTGTAGATAAGAATATAAAAAGCATAGATAATAAAACTAAAATGGGACTAGTTAAAAGATGGGCATTTTTTGACAAAGCATTTAGGTTAAATAAGAAAACAATTGCAGACGAAAAAATTCTAGCAAAAGCTATTGAAATCGACAAACAGAAGCATGAAGCTCAAGTAAAGAAAAACATGTTGCCATTTGAGCTTTTATTTTTTGAATTAGGTGCCGAAGTACTTAAAAATGTAGAAGGATTCTTGGCAGCAAATCCAGATAAAGCTATACAAAACATGCGAAAACAAGTTGCAAAAGCAATTAGTGATGTTAGAAAAGGTGGAGACCTTAAAAAGTTAAATAGAATGACTCAACAACTTAACAAAATATCTGCAATTGGCGGTTTTAAGAAAATAGTACCTAGTGAAGGTCTAGTTTTCATATACAAAGGCAAGACATACAAGCTAACAGGAGCATTTGCACCTGTAAACCAAATTGCTGGTATGATGACGTTTTAAAAGAGAAAGGTTATGAAAAAAGGAATTAGCGACGCAAAGGTTGCAAGAATGAGGAATATAGTTAATAAAGACTATACAAAATCTGTAAATACTCAAGTAGGATATAAAGCCTCAGACAGAAAAGTTGAAGGAGACGTTTGGGAAGAATCAGGAAAGACTTGGACTATTAAGAATGGAATAAAACAAAATGTTTCTAAGATGCAATCTGTTCGAGATTTTGTAAAAATGCCATTAACTTGCCCGCATTGTAAAAATATAATGAAGGGTCAGTTTGATAAGTATCATTGGAAAGTTGACAAAAAATGTTTAAGTTGTTTTACTGAAGAGCAAAAACAATCTAGAGCCTTTGGAACATATGAAGACAAACAGAAAGAACTATTTAAGAAATCGAAAATATCAGAAATAAACGACATTACAGAAGAATTTGATGAATGGTTGGATAATTCACAAACGTTTGTAACAGAATTAGGAGAAGTTGAAGATTGGTCAGGCGGATTAAATAAGTCAGAACTAAAGGCAAAGTTTAAGAAAGAGCTTTTAGATTGGAAAAAACATTTAAACGAGATGTGATTAAAGCCTATATCTTTATATTTATATGATATAGGTCCACAAATAGGAAAAAAAAAGATATGGCAAGATTAACTAACGAACACCTGCATAGTGATATAAAACTTGTAAAACAAGAGGTTGAGTATATTAAGGACAACCAGGAAAAAATGCAAGCAGACTTAACAATGATTAAGAAGACTTTATTAGGTCCTGATGATGGCACAATAGCAAGGGTAAATAAGAATACCGCGTTTAGAAATGCAACAAGAAAAGTTATATGGTCTATTTGGATTGCATTAATCGGTATAATTGGTAAAATAGTATTTTGGGATTAACATGAAAAAAGAAAGATTATCGGAAATAATTAGTGAAGAAGTTCTAAAAATGTTAGAAGTATCTATGACTCGTAGATTCATGAAGGCTGCAGAAGACTTACAAAAAATACAACTTGCTCAGCAACAATTAAGAAAAAAGTTCGTTGCAGAAAAAGATGCAAAAAAGAAAGAAAAACTTAAACAAGATATAATTAAGATGCATAAAGTAGTTCAGAAGGCAGAATCAGATTTTAATTCGGCTATAAAGGCTGAACCAATTGACTTAGATGAAGCTATATTGAATGAAGATGTATTTAAGTCATTTTTAGGTGATGACCCATCATTTAAGATGTATACTGCTCACAATACAGAAAAAAGAAAATCAGTTCAAGCAAGAAAAACAGACAAGGTTTGGGATGACGGAGTGCCAGTTCTTAAATATATTGCAAGAGCTTCTAAAAAACCTTCACCTTTACCAAGTGGTAAATTTAAGATTATAGAAGATAATAAATATGGTTGGTGGTATTATCAAGTTGGTAGAACCTGGTATGGAATACAACAAAAAGATTACGGTACACCTCCATTCGAATATTAAATAAGGAGAAAAAGTTATGAGTATATTAACAAACCTGTTTTCAGGAGGAGCAGCTGACTTAGTCAAAGGAGTCGGAGGAGTTATAGATAATTTACATACAAGTAAAGAAGAAAAACTTGAAGCTGAAAATAAAATAAAACAACTTGTTGCAAACTACGAAGTAGAAATGGAAAAACAAATATCTGACAGATGGAAAGCAGATATGAATTCCGATTCTTGGTTAAGTAAAAATGTTAGACCATTGGTACTTATATTCTTAGTTGTATGTACAGTGCTTATGATATTCATCGATGCAGGAACAATACATTTTGTAGTTGAGGATAAATGGACTGATTTATTACAATTAGTTCTTATTACTGTTATAGGTGCATATTTCGGCGGTCGTACAATGGAAAAAAGAAAGAAATCGTAACCAACTAGGTTTTTGTAAAGATAAATATATATTTATATATATGAGACAAAAACAATCTCTTAAGCAAATAATTAAGACAGAATATACAAGATGCGCTGGAGATCCAGTGTATTTTATGAAAAAATACTGTCAAATCCAACACCCTACTCGGGGTAGAATACCCTTTCATCTTTATCCGTTTCAAGAAAAAAGCCTAGACAGTTTATCAGATTTTGACTACAATATTATATTGAAGTCTAGACAATTAGGCATATCAACACTTTCAGCAGGATATTCACTATGGCTTATGCTATTTCAAGAGGATAAAAATGTTCTTGTAATTGCAACAAAACAAGAAGTTGCAAAAAACCTTGTTACAAAGGTTAGAGAGATGCATAATTATTTGCCAAGTTGGTTAAAAGGTACAACTACTGAAGATAATAAACTTTCATTAAGATTCAGAAATGGTTCACAAATTAAAGCAGTATCTAGTTCTGGAGACGCAGGTAGATCTGAAGCTCTTTCACTATTGGTAATAGATGAAGCAGCATTTATTGATAAGATTGACGAAATATGGGCATCAGCACAGCAAACGTTAGCAACTGGTGGTAAAGCAATTATTCTTTCTACACCAAATGGAACAGGTAACTTCTTTCACAAAACATGGGTAGCAGCTGAAGAGAGTAGAAATAAATTTAATACTATTAGACTACATTGGAAAATGCATCCAGATAGAGACCAACCATGGAGAGATGAACAAGAACAATTACTAGGTGCTAAAATGGCAGCTCAAGAATGTGATTGTGATTTTGTTTCATCTGGTAATACAGTAATTGATGGTATAACTGTACAATGGTATAAAGAAACTTATATGCAACCTCCTGTTGAAAAGAGAGGTCAAGGTGGAGAATATTGGGTATGGGAATATCCAGATTATTCTAAAGATTATATGGTAGTTGCGGATGTAGCAAGAGGAGATGGAACAGATTATTCATCCTTTCATGTTATAGACATTGATAATCTAACACAGGTTGCAGAATTTAAAGGACAACTAACTCCTAAAGATTTTGGAAACATGTTGGTAACAGTTGCAACAGAGTATAATGAAGCTTTGCTTGTAATAGAAAATGCCAGCGTAGGATTTGGTTCAATACAAAGTGCAATTGATAGAGAATATAAAAACTTATATTATACATATAAACAGGATGGAATAACAGATGCAACCACCCAAATACAAAAAGGTTACGATTTAAAAGATAAAAGTCAAATGACTCCAGGTTTTACAACATCTAGTAAAACCAGGCCACTTTTAATTTCAAAACTTGATATTTATTTTAGAGAAAAAACGTTTATTGTTAGATCCACAAGGCTTTTAGACGAGCTTGCAGTCTTTATTTGGAAAGGACACAGAGCAGAAGCACAAAGAGGATATAACGATGACTTAGTAATGGCATTGGCAATAGGTTTATGGGTAAGAGATACTGCCTTAAAACTTAGAAATGATGGCATACAACTGAGTAAAAATGCAATTGATTATATTGTAAAAACAGACGGAATGTATACTCAAAAAGACGTACACAAGGATTGGAAATTTGAAGACGGTTCAGACAACGGTGAAGATTTGACATGGTTAATAAAATAGGGAAAATACAATGGCAGACAAGACATTATTCGGAAGATTAAAAAAATTAATTAGTAGGCAAGGAGTAGCTAGAAAAGTTGGAGATAATAAATTAAAGGTTATCGATCCAGCTAGAGCACAATCTGCAGGAAATCTAGAAACAAACGTTTTAATAGACAGGTATAATAGACTTCACTCTACCCCAGGAGGTTCTTCTATATACGATCCTAGTCAAGGGTTCAATCAACTTAGAAATGAGTTATTCAAGGATTATGAAGCTATGGACAATGACTCAATAATTTCCGCAGCATTAGACGTTTATGCTGATGAATGTTCATTAAAAAATGAATTTGGAGATGTATTAGAAATAAAAAGTGGCAAAAAAGAAATTGAAGAGATTCTCCATAACTTATTTTATGATATATTAAATGTTGAATTTAATTTATATCCATGGATTAGAATGATGGCAAAATATGGAGACTTTTATCTTCAACTACATATTGTTGAAAAACTAGGTGTAACTGGATGTAATCCACTATCTCCTTACGCAATAACTAGACAGGAAGGAATAGATCCAGCTAGACCAGAAGCTGTAGAGTTTTTATATGATGAAACGTATGGAGGAGTAACTGGTGCATATGGAGGAAAAGCTAAACATAATCATAAAGTTTTTGAAAATTATGAAATTGCACATTTTAGACTATTACAGGATACAAACTTCTTACCATATGGAAAGTCTATGATAGAGCAACCTAGAAAAACTTGGAAACAATTAACACTTATGGAAGACGCTATGATGATTCACAGAATTATGCGTGCACCACAAAAAAGAGCCTTTAAAATTGATATAGGTAATATACCACCAGCTGAAGTTGATACTTACATGCAAAAAGTAATCAACAAGATGAAAAAAGTACCATTTATGGACAAAAACACAGGTGAGTATAATATGAAATTCAATCTGCAAAATATGATTGAAGACTTTTATTTACCTGTAAGAGGTGGAAATTCAAATACTGCAATAGAAGATATTGGAGGATTGGAATGGACAGGTGTTGATGATATAGAATACTTAAGAAATAGAATGATGGCAGGACTAAGAGTACCAAAAGCATTTTTAGGTTATGATGAGAATGTTGAAGGTAAAGCAACCCTTGCTGCAGAAGATGTTAGATTCTCAAGAACTATAGAAAGATTGCAAAGAATATTTGTATCTGAATTAACAAAAATAGCAATCATACACTTATATACACAAGGATATAATGATGAAGACTTAGTAGACTTTAGCCTTCAGTTGACCAATCCTTCTACAATAGCTGAACAAGAAAAATTAGATGTATTTGACAAAAAAGTATCTCTTGCAGATGCAATAAAATCTAATAAAATGCTTTCAGAAGATTGGATATATGAAAATATTTGGAAAATGAGCAAAGACCAAGTTGATATTGAGAGAGATAAGGTTGTTGAAGACATTATTCAAGTATACAGGCAAGATATGATTCAGCAAGAAGGTAAAGACCCTGCAAAGGGAGAAGACGAAATAGCTGAAAAAATAAAAAATAAGAATAAAGCAACACTTTCTGCGTCAGGAGATACAAGAAAAACAAGAGGCGGTGAAGATGATAGTGATGTTGGTCGACCTGAAGAAGATGTAGATTATGGAACTCAAAGAGCACCAAGAGGTAGAGATCCTTTAGGAGATGAAACCAAAAACAGAGACGTAAAGAATAGGGATAGACGCGTAAGGGTCAGCGCTAAAGAAGTAATTAAAAGTATGAATTTTGATGGTAAAGTTGCACTAAATGAAAAATCTATGTTAGACGAGAATAACTTGTTATCAGAAGAGGACACAAAGGCGTAATCGTATATATTTATATAAGAGACAAGAAAGTACAAGGGCATACTATGGCTAAACATTCGAAGGTAAAAAATACAGGTATATTGTTTGAGTTATTGGTTAGACAAATCACAACCGATACATTAAACGGGACTGATAAGTCGCCAGCAATAGCGATTATAAAGGAGTATTTTGGTAAGAGCACAACTCTTAAGACTGAACTACACTTATATCAAACCTTATTAAAGGAAAAACACGATACTGAACACAGAGCAGAGAAGCTTGTAGACTTAGTTCTTAAAGAACGAGCAAAATTAAGCTTAACTGTTCTAAGAAGGGAAAAATATAACTTAATCAAAGAAATAAAACAGAATTACAATGTAGAAGAATTCTTTAAGGCAAAGATAGGAAAGTATAAGCAAAATGCTTCTATCTATACACTGTTTGAATCTTTAAGTTCTAAAGGATATTCTAATCCTAAAATAACTCTTCAATCTAGAGCCAATATAGTAGAACATGTTTGCAAAAACATTAAAGATTCTTCTCATGTTGATAGAGTTGTTGAAGCATTTAGAGAAGAAGATAAAGATTTACGACTATTAGCATATAAAGTTTTAGTAGACAAGTTTAATAGTAAATACAGTAAGCTTTCTGAATCGCAGTCCATTATTCTTAGAGAATATATTAACAATATTTCTAATACTGAAAGCCTAAGAGGAAAATTACAAAAAGTAGTAGCAGAACATTTAAAGACTTTACAAAAACACTTGAAAAGCGTTGATGATGCTGTTGTAAGAATAAAACTTAAGGAAGTTGCAAAACAATTAAAGACTTCTGTTCTCAATAAGAGAAAAATTGACGAAAAGAAAATATTAAATGTGTTAAGATTATCCGAACTAGTAGAGGAAGTTAAGAATGTCAAATAAACACATTGATGAACTTGTAGATCTATACTTAGAAGAAGAATTAGATGAGATAAGCGTAACTGCAAATGCTGGTCATTATAACACACCAATGGCATTTACAGGAAAGAAGCAAAAATTTGAAAAAAGAAGAAAGAAAAACGCAGTAAAAAGTATTGGATATAAGTTAGTAAAAAAGAAAGACAAAAACTCAAAACCGTTAGGAGAGCATATGAAACATTCAGATGTAATTAAAGAAATTTTTGGATTAAATTATCCCTCATTTAAGAAAGATGAAACTAAAAATTCTAAACAGAAGGTTAACGGTGCAATTAGAGAAATAAACAATAGACTATTTGAGATTGACAGAATAATAAATAGAGCGAGTAAACTTAAAAAAGAAGCTGGTGTAGGAAGAGATTCATATTGGAAATCAACCGGACCTAGAATGACAAAAATTGCAGAGAGACTAATTAAAGTTTCTCAAAAATTGAGAGAACTTGCGTCTTAATGAAAAAGAAGGAAGAAATAAAGGAAGCTCTAACTCCAGAAGAAGTTAAGGCAATTAGAAAAGCTATTCGTATAGAAGTAGCTAAAATATTTTTTGATTTATATAGAAAAAAAGGCGCTTGGACCGCCATTTAATTTAAGGAGAGAAACAATGGGATATCATTCATTTGACTGGAGAGCATGGAGCATCAAACCAGAAAACAAAAGGCTAATTGAAGAAAACATGGCCAAGGCAGTAAACAAATTTAAAAGAGAGCAATGGTTATGGGAAGCTAAGTATGAATACTTAACAATGGCTTACCATCCATCTCACACAATTGGAGATCAAGCAGGAGCATCTGCAGGAACTTCTCTTGGACAAGAAATAGAAATAGATATATCTGCATTTGCAAACCCTAGATCGGTTGCAACTATGGCTTTATCAACAGGACAAGACCAATTCATTTCAGACAACGGAACTTTAGTATTTCAAGAAGCTGCATCGGTATTTAGACCTGTATTTAAGATTTACGCATAATTAAGTATTTATTAGTAAATAGCTTTATATTTATATAGGAACAATAGTATTGCAGCTGAATTGAACTGCTGCACATATAAATTTAGGCCTAGACATGGCCGCTAACAAATTTAAGGAGAGACAAAAATGTCACAAGTAGGAAAAACAACATTAAAAGGATACTTCAACGCTGGAGATGTCCCAACAGAAGCAAATTTTGCTGATCTAGTAGATTCTTGCCATAATGGTCAAGGTGGTACTCAAATCGCATCACATGCAACATTAACAGATTTATCTGCAGATACTGCAGGAGGTAGAATTGTCGTAACAGCACCAGGAACTGCAACAGCTCCTAGTGTCGTAAAACTTCCAGCTGCATCTACAGCAAACATTGGATTAAATTACAAAGTAGTAATTGCATCTCAACCAGTACAGGTTAGAGTTGGTCCAGACGGAACTACTACAATGTTAACAGGTAGTCTAACAGGAATATCAAGTACAGGTGATAATACTATCTCAGTAGGAGGTGATGTAGGAAACACTCACGTTACAATTTCTGCAGCTAATGCAGCAGGCGTAGGTGGAGCATCTGGTTCTGTTTTAGAATTTGACTATATTTCTGCAACAGGTGTAGTTGTTAATGGTGCATTACAATGTACACACGCAAGTCCAACACTAGCTACAACATTTGGTTCTGGTGATATAGGATAATATTTAGTACTCAATAAGTACTATTTAGTAGTAAATAATACGATAATGGGTACTACCTCACTAGAGATAGTGCCCGTTATTGTTTTAATATGAATATATGGAGTAATAACACATGAGCTATAATAAGCAGTTACTGATAGATTATACACTTTTTGATGTTTCACCTCAAATGATTATGGAATCAGAGGCAAAAAACAACGGTAGAGTTGTGGTACAAGGAGTATTGCAACGAGCTGGTGCAAAGAATCAAAATGGTAGAGTATATCCTAAAGACATTTTAATGCGAGAAGTTAAGAACTATAGAAAAGTTCAAATAGCAGAAAAAAAAGAGCATTGGGAGAATTAGACCATCCAGAGTCTTCTGTTGTGAATTTACAAAACGTTTCACATAATGTCTTAGATGCATTTTTTGAAGGAGATGATGTTGTTGGAAAGGTTGAAATATTAGATACTCCCGCTGGAAAAATATTAAAAGAATTACTAAAAGCTGGAATTAAGCTTGGAATAAGTAGTAGAGGTTTAGGAAGTGTAGAACAGGTCAATGAAGACACAGTAAAGGTTGGTCAAGATTTTGAACTTATTTGCTGGGACTTTGTTTCAAATCCTTCAACACACGGAGCATTTATGAAACCTACGTCACTATCAGAATCAGTTAATAAACTTGGTAATGGTACTAGTGAATGGGAACAATGCGATAAATACTGCAAAGTAAACTCTATTATTCGTGAAATATTAACAGATATGGAGAACTAGAATGGCAGATTATACTTACGACTTTAAAAGATTAGGTCACCCTGGAAAATGGGAAGGAGTAATCCAATTAGCAAATGAAACAGTAACTGACTTTACAGGATCTAATTTTGGCGCAGGAGGAATAATTCTACATGGTGACGCAATTCATGCAGATACTTCAATAACATTTAGTGGTGGTGGTACTATAAACGGTGGACAACTAACTGCAGGTACATTATATGAATTTAGTATAAAGAGAGTTGCACTACCAGATAACACAGCAGCATCAGCTTCTGTATTTATTAGAAATAATAGAATTTAGGAGTAATAGTCATGAAACTTAAAAAAATACTAGCAGAATCTAAATTAGAGCCAAGCCAAAAGAAAACATTTCTTGAGGCCATGAAAAAATTTAATGAATATGGAAATCACATATACAGAGAATCTGAATTAAAGGCTATAATTGAAACTATGGAAAGTTTAATGTCAGGAGCAAGTAATTTTATTATTGATGAATCTGATGATTGGTTTGACTCAGTTACTATTAAGAGAGATTCAAAGGATATAAACAATACAGCTGCAGCATTTACTAAAACTGCAAATGAAATGGTTGGAATGCAGCATAGGTTAGAATCTTTATATGAAGACTTAGGAAATAAGCTTGGTAGATATTACGAATTAGGTGAAAAACTTGACCCAGTTGGTAAAGAAGATGGCGATATAGATAATGATGGTGATAAAGATAAGACCGATGATTATTTACTAAATAGAAGAAAAGCTGTTAGTAAGTCTATTAAGAATGAAGCTGCACCAAAAATGAAAGTTAGTGATGACCAAAAAAATGTAGAAGCTGCAATGAAGGTCATATCTAGAGTAGAAAATGGAATGAAAGCTTTCAATCAAAACCAACACCAAAAATCAAAATCAGCGTTTAAAAAGGCACAAAAAGCGTTGGCTGAATTAAGATTTGCTGTAGCGAGAAGATAACTTATGAAATTACCAAATACATGGGATAAATTTGATATAAACGCATATCAAAGTAAAAATTTAACTGAAGCCAAAAAAATTAAAATAGGACAGCAATTCAACGCAGATGGTATTACTTGGAAGGTAATCAAGGTTGGAGCAACACAATCAAGAGCAGAAGCTATCACAAAGTCTGCAAAGAAAAAGCAAGGAACTTATGATAATAAAACTATTAGTAAGTTTGTTGAAGGTACATTAAATGAAGCTCCAATGGATAATAGGTTTGCAAAAGACTTTGAAAGAGATTGTAAAGTTTTAATAACACACGTAAAGCATGAAATAAAAACAGCAAAAGGTGCAGACAAATCAGTATTTAAGAAAATGTTACAAAACCTACAAACAGTAGCAGGTTATCCTGCATTGATTGGTAAAATGGTTGGAACAAACTAAGAGAGGACAATTATGAAAAACAAAGAATTTGATATGCACGGATGGTTAAGACAGCAATGGTTAAAAGAACAGGATATTAAAGAAGAAGCACAGCCATTAAATGAAGAATATATTGAAATCATACGAGACCTAGATGAAGGATTATCTTTAATATTAGACGGTTGGAAAGAATGGAAAAATGGTCCAGCGACTGAGAGAAGTGATATTAAACCTGCACAGAAAGAATTAATGCAATACATAAACTCTTGGATGAAGAAAAACATAAAATAGGGAATTATTGTGAAATTAAAAGACTTATTAAGTGAAAATGTACTAGGACAATTACCATCTTCTAAACTTATGAAGATGAAATGGAATCCAGTAACTGGTAAAAAGAATAAAGTAAATGAAGGTCTAAAATCAAATATAATGCAAAAATGGGATACTACGAAAGTAATAGAGAGAGATCTTGTAGATTATCTTAAGTCTGCAATGGATGCAAGTGGTGAAGAACTAGTACAGGATATACAAACAGTATTAAAAAAGGTAGCTAATTTACGCATAAAATAAGTAAAAAAAATTAAAAATAAATGGCATATAATTTTTATATGTCATTTTTTTTGTTTATATTATTACTAATATTTTGTTTAACTAAATTCAATTAAATGCAAGAAAACTACAAAAAGAAAGACTTCAAAAGAGACTTTAAGAAAAGACCTTTTAAGAAGCGACACACAAGAGCAGACTTTTACGTATCAGGAAACCCTAGTGGAGTAAAAGTACCAGATTCCGAACCCGGAACATTAGAAAAAGCACTAAAATACCTTAAACGACAAATGAAAGATTCTGATATCTTATTTAAGTATAAGGAAAACGCTTACTATGAAAAGCCATCACATAAAAAGAAGGTAAAAATGGAACGAGCTAGAGCCATGCAGCATAAATATGATGCACAACAAAGAAGACAGTTTGGAAAAAACACCTGCTGGATGATAATGACAAAGAATGGCGCACAGTAAAGTACAGTTTAAAACTATATCTCCATTTGGTCCTCCAATAGGAATGATAAAACTACCAGATGACTGTGTAGATATATTATTAAAACTGACTGAAGACACAAAAACTTACAACATTAATCAAGGTCCAAGACTGGCAGGAGTAATAGAAAATGAATTAAGGATACCATTAGAACTTCTCAAAGAATCAGGAATGGATACATTCTTTGATAATTGTTTTCGTCAATATGTTATTTCATCATTATCTACTCATGGGATTATGAACCTATCTTCAGGAAAACTATCTGAATATGATAAAGATAATATACAAACTGAATTAACGGAGGCATGGGTTAACTATCAATTTGAAAATGAGTATAATCCTCTTCACTACCATACAGGCTGTACCTTATCATCTACACTTTATTTAAAAATTCCTAAGTATGAGTCAAGAAACATTCCTGGAAAACAAAGTTTAGATGGTAATATTGTATTTGTTAATGGAAATGTAAATACACCTTCAACATCACTAGAAGCTCCGTTGATAAATTTAGAACCAGAAGTTGGTGATATGTTTATCTGGCCATCTAGATTATTGCATGAAGTTTATCCATTTAAGGGTAAAGGTGAACGCAGAAGTGTCGCCATCAACGCAATACATTCATTTTCATAATATTTTTATAAGGGAGGCTAAATTTTAGCTTCCCTTTTTTACTTTTCATATATTTAGATATATTTATTATCAACTAATACACTATGACTTCTTATATAGTGTCAAAAAATTATAACCCTACCTATTAAGATTCAAATAATCTTATTTCCAAATTAAAAATTTAGGAGAAACACAATGGCAAGTAGCAACTTACTAAAAGAAGCTATCGCTGACGCTAAGGCTGTCAGAGAAACTGCAATTGCAAATGCTAAATTAGCTCTAGAAGAAGCGTTTACACCAAAACTTCAGTCTATGCTATCTAACAAAATCGAAGAAGAGTTAGAAGAAAAAGACGAAGAATTGGAAGAACAATCAGATTCATCAAACATCGGCTCAGGTGACAACAAAGTTAACCAAGCTAGTGGAGATGATGAAGAAAAGTCTGAAACTGAAAAAACATCAGCAGCTTATGGTTCTGAAGACAGCAACGTAAAAGTTGTTGATAAACTTACAGAAGCAGAAGATGATGAAGAAACTGAAGTTGAAGATGAAGAAGACGCTGAAGGACATACACCTGATCACGATGATAGTGATGACGGTGATATTGACATGGAGTTAGAGGCAATCATCAAAGAACTTGAGGATGAAGATACTGAAACGGAAGACGAAGAAACTGAATTGAAAGAAGATGAAGATGAAGCGACTGAAGAAGAAGATGAACATTCTGAGTTAAAAGAAACTGAAGACGAAGATGAGAAAGATGAAGTTAAGGAAGACGAAGAACTTAACATTGAATCAATCTTAAAAGCGTTGAAAGAAGAAGATGATGACGAAGAAACTGAATTAAAAGAAGAAGACGAGGACGAGACAGAAGAAATGTATCAAAAAGATGAGCAACTTAAAGAAGCTTATGATACAATCAGATCCTTAAAATCTACTTTAAATGAAGTTAACCTTTTGAACGCAAAACTGTTGTTCTCAAACAAACTATTCAAGTCTCAAAACTTGACTGAGTCTCAAAAAATGAGAGTTATTGAAACTTTCGATAGAGCTCAATCATTAAGAGAAGTGAAGCTTGTTTATACAACATTAGCAGAAAGCATGAAACCGACAATTAAACCAACTCAAAAGTTGAGAACTGAAGGTTTAGCTTCGAAAGCTCAAAAAACAACAAAGCCAAAAACAGTTATCGCAGAAGGTAACGAAATGGCAAGTAGAATGAAAAAACTTGCAGGACTATTATAGTACTGCACAAAAATTAGGAGAAATCTAAAATGGAAAGTATTAACAATCTTATTACAGATGCAGGTGCTGCACACAGACGTCAATTAGACGAAGGTAAAGCATTAACATCTAAGTGGGAAAATACTGGTCTATTAGAAGGTATCGGAAACGAATATGAGAAGTCAGGAATGGCAATTCTTCTTGAAAACCAAGCACGTCAGTTAATTGATGAAAATTCAAAAACTGGAACAGGTGGTTCAAAAGAAGAATGGTCAGGAGTAGCACTTCCATTAGTTAGACGTATATTTGGTGAAATCGCTGCAAAAGATTTTGTATCAGTTCAACCAATGAACCTTCCATCAGGACTTGTATTCTTCTTAGACTTTAAATACGGTACTACTAAGTCTGGTACTGGATTCACTGCTGACACAGACATTATGGGAAATACGTCTGCATCAGGTGAGTCAACAGGCGGATTCTACGGCGGTGGAAAATTCGGCTATTCAATGAATGCAACACAATCAGCAATATTAGTTGGATCTGCATCAGCAACATGGGCAGATGTAGACTATGACTCAGATCTTTCAGCTTCAGTAGCTGCAGGAACTTTATTCAAAATTTCAGCATCTCTTTCATCTTTCACAGATGAAGACCAAGATGGTGTACAAGCGTTTAGAGTATTATCTGGATCATTAATTACAGCTGCGGATAACCACCCAGCTTATACTAAGTTAATTAACTCTGATACTGAAGTACAATTCATCGTAACTTCAACAGCAGCAGAAGTAACTGCAGCTGCATCAGATTATACTTATGCATCAGCTAATATCTATGACATCCACTATTACAAGCAGCCAGCTGCAAGTTCTAGAGGTGATTTTGAAGATTCAACAGGTGATACTACTGATATTAGTATTCCAGAAGTAAATGTTGAATTAAGATCTGAGACTATTGTAGCTAAGACACGTAAGTTGAAAGCTGTATGGTCTCCAGAATTTGCTCAAGACTTGAACGCTTACCACAGTATTGACGCTGAGGCTGAGTTAACTTCAATGTTATCTGAGTATATTTCGATGGAAATCGATCTTGAAATTTTATCAATGTTATCTGAAAATGCTCTAACTAAAGAGTACTGGTCAGCTACAATTGGTGAAGTACATAATGGCACAACTACAAATGGTGAATCAGACTGGTCAGCAGGACCTGCTGCAGCTGCATATAACCAAGGTACATGGTTCCAAACTTTAGGTACGAAAATACAAAAAGTTTCTAACCAAATCCACGCAAAAACAATGAGAGGTGGAGCAAACTTCTTAGTTTGTGGACCAGAAGTTGCAACAATCCTAGAATCTATTCCTGGATATGCTGCTGATACTGATGGTAACCAAGCATCATTTGCAATGGGTGTACAAAAAGTTGGAGCATTAAATAACAGATTTACTGTTTACAAGAACCCTTATATCCAAAAAGACGAAATCTTATTAGGATTTAGAGGAACTCAGTTCTTAGAAACAGGAGCTGTATATGCACCATATGTACCATTAATTATGACTCCATTAGTTTACGATCCTACAAACTTTACTCCACGTAAAGGTGTAATGACTCGTTATGCTAAGAAAGTTGTAAGACCAGAATTCTATGGTAAAGTATTTTGTAAAGATTTAAGTAACGTATAATCTTAACAACCATATTATTATTATTGAGAGAGGCTAGTTTTTACTAGCCTCTTTCTTTTTATACATAACTGTTATATTTATAGGTATATTAGTTATAACAATAAAGGAGAGGTTATTATGGCAAAACAAAACATTGAAAAGACACCACCAAAAGGAAACGTAAAATTTTCAATATCTTTATCAGAAGAACAGAAGTCTGCAAAACAAGCTATGCTTCATCACCCTTACAATTTTATAGTAGGAAAAGCAGGTAGTGGTAAGACACTTTTAGCATGTCAGGTTGCGCTAGATATGTTTTTTAAGAGAATGATTAATAAGATTATTATAACAAGGCCAACTGTATCTACAGAAGATAATGGTTTTTTACCTGGTAGTGAAAAAGAAAAGATGGAACCTTGGTTGGTACCTATTAGATCTAATATGAGAAAAGTTTATAACAAACCTCTTATACTAGATAAGATGGAAAAAGAAGAAACAATAGAACTAGTTTCACTAGCACACTTTAGAGGTAGAACCTTTGAAAACTCAGTAGTTATAGTGGATGAGTTCCAAAACCTAACAAGATCTCAGTTAAGAATGGCATTAGGCAGATTAGGTAAAGGTTCTACAATGATATTTTGTGGAGATAATCAACAGATAGATCTAAAGGATAAGAATTATTCAGCAATAGTAGATGTTTCTAAGATATCTGACTCCGAATATGTGTATAAAAGAATACTGTTAGATAACCACAGGCATCCAGCAATAGACAATGTCTTTGAAAAGTTGATGGGTATGTAATTAAATACAAGGCTTTTTGATATTTATATAGGAATAGTAATTTTAAGTTTTAGGGAATAATATGGCAACTCAAATACCAATATGGACAGGAACATCAACATTTGCAGCAGGACAAACACCATTTGCGTTTTACGATGCAGATACTTCCTTTGTAGCTGATGTTGACAATACTGCTACATGGTGTGCAAAAAGATTAGGATATCCAATTGTAGACATAGAACTTCAATCCGGAAGTATGTATGCTGTATTTGAAGAAGCTATAACAGAATACAGTTCTCAAGTAAATTACTTTAATATTAAGGAAAATTTACTAACTCTACAAGGTACTGCATCTGGTTCTAATCTAACACATAGAGAAATAACTCCAAATTTTGATAGAACAATAACCCTTGCTCAACAATATGGAACTGAAGCTGGTGTAGGAGGAGACGTAACATATAAAACAGGTTCTATATCTGTAAATAAAGCATCAGGTCAACTTTATGACTTAGATAGTCTTTGGACAAATGTTTCTGAAAGTGGAAATAACATTGAAATAAAGCGAGTGTTTTATGAACCAACCCCAGCAGTAGCAAGATTTTTTGACCCTTATGTTGGAACAGGTGCAGGATCTGAACAAATGCTTCAAGGTTTTGGATGGGGAAATTACAGTCCAGCTGTAAACTTTTTAATGCTACCAATGTATGACGATTTACTAAGGGTACAAGCTATAGAATTTAACGATCATATGCGAAAGTCTGCATACACATTTGAACTAGTAAATAATCAATTAAAAGTTTTTCCAATACCAACAGATGAAGCTAAACTATGGTTTGAATATGTTGTTGAACAGGACAGAAAAAATCCATTAAAAACTAATAGTGGATCGATAACAGACTTCTCAAATGCAACCTATAACAACATGTCGTATACAGAGATAAACCATGCAGGAAAACAATGGATTAGAAAATATACATTAGCACTAGCAAAAGAATTATTAGGTAATATTAGAAGTAAATACGGTTCTATACCTATTCCTGGTGGTGAAACTAATCTTGATGGTGATACATTGAGAAATGAAGCTACAACAGAAAAAGAAAATCTATTAACTCAGCTTAGAGAAGACTTAGAAGCAACTAGTAGGAGAAATCTTCTAGAGCGACAAAAAGACGAAGCTGAATTTATGGGTGAAACACTTAATAGAATACCGTATCCAATTTATATAGGTTAATTATGGCATTATTCGGAGGACAACGAGATATAAGCCTATTCAGACGGCTGAGTAGAGAGCTAATAAATGAGATTATCGACACTGAAGTTGATATTTTCAAAGCTGCTATACATGATACTATTGGCAATTTATACGGAGAAGCACTTAATAAAGTATATAAAGCAGGTGTTAGAGTTGCATGTTTAATTGATATGAAAGATGACGAATGGTCAAGTGATGAATTTGGAGCAGATGTAAACCAAGGAGCCGAATTTAAGTTTTTACGAGATGACCTTTTACCAGCTGGAAATATTGGATCTCCAGCCGCAAATGTTTTGTTGGAGGTTGGTGATATAATTTGGTGGGACGCAAGATATTGGGAAGTAGATGAAGTACATGACCACCAATACTTATTTGGAAAAAACCCAGATACTGACAAAGGATTTATAGACGGAACAAGAACAGATTCTTTAGGTGGTGAGTTTGGTTCTAGCTTCTCAATAATTGTTAATACTCATGAAACAAGAAAAAGTAAACTTAAACTAGAAAAAATAAGATCTGGAGTAAATAATAGAATATCTAACTTATAATGGCAAATAGAAATAACATATCACCCGATAGGTCAAACCAATCAACTAAAAATGATTCTAAAGTAAAGGATATTACTATAGGAATTTACGATATAGATGAGGCTATCACATATTACTTTAACCAAGTGATAAAGCCAAAGGTAGATGATGGCGAAGAATCAATAGATGTACCTATAATATATGGTTCTCCAGAGAGATGGAAGTCTATACAAAAAAGTGGTGCATTTAGAGATGCTACAGGAAAAATACAAGTACCGTTAATCATGTATAGAAGAACTGGTATGGAAAGAGTTGAAGGCATGATGGGTAATAAAATAGATGCTGCAGACCCTACAAATGTTGTTAGACAATTTGCAACAAGATATAACGCCAGAAATAGATATGATAGGTTTAATATTCTACAAGGTGTAAAGCCGTCAAAAGAATATTACAATGTAATTATACCAGACTATCTAAAAATAACATACGATGTAATGGTATGGACAGAATATGTTGCACAACAAAATAAGATTATTGAAGATATAAACTATAATGCAAACTCTTACTGGGGTGATAAAAATAGCTTTAAATTTTTAGCAATGATGGATAGTTTTACAACAGAGAATAATCTAGAACAAGGGGTAGATAGATCGATTAGAGCAAGTTTTCAAATAACAATGAATGGTTATGTTATACCTGATAGTGTACAAAAAGATGCAACCAATTTTGCTAATAGAACATTTACAGCAAAATCTGCAACAACATCAGAATTTGTTTTTAACGATATAAATAATCCTGTTAATCAGAACAGTTCAAACATAAATAGTACAGGTTCTTTAATTGATGAAGGAAGTACTCTGGATTCAACAAAACGAAACTTCGAAGGTGATGGAGAACCTGGAAGTAATTCACTACGAAGTAAATATAAACAAAGTAAATTTTAGGAGAAGAAAATGGTTTTAGACACAGACATTAAACAAAAACTAGAAGCTCATAGAGCGGCTAAGGTAGAAGAAGTTAACGATAAACAAGTAGTTATCGAAAAAGAAGAGTTAGAAGAATTAAAATCCCTACAGCAAGAATCAGACCAGATTATAGTTGCATTTGGTCAGCTTGCAATACAAGAATTAGCCTATAAGGCACAAAAAGAATCAGTACAGGATGCCTTTGAATCAGTTAAAGTAAAAGAAACTGAATTAGCTAAGAAATTAAGTGATAAATATGGCCAAGGAACTTTAGATATAGAAAGTGGTAAATTTACATCTAAACAGTGACATTTTGGGAATTTCAGGGATATTTATATATAGTTAAGAAATACTTACAATAAGTAGTGTTTTTCACACAAGTAATCATATAGAGGAGAAATAAACATGGCCGAAAGAATTGTTAGTCCAGGTGTTTTTACACAAGAAAACGACTTATCATTTTTGCCAGTTGGTATCGGAGAAATCGGAGCTGCGATAATAGGTAATACTCAAAAAGGTGTTGCATTCGAACCACAGGTAGTTAGATCGTATAATGAGTTCCAAGACCAATTTGGAGCAGGAACAGACGGAACATACGTTCCATATACTGTTAAAGAATATATAAAACATGCAGGAGCAGTAACAATAGTCAGAACTCTAGGCTTAGCAGGATACAGCCAAGCTTTAGGTACCGCAGGTGATGTGATTATTTTAACAGCTGTATCAGGTGCAGTTGGAGATAATTATACTGGTTCAGCACACATTGTAGGTGTATTACATCCTACATCTAGAGTAAGTGTTGCAACAGCTTCAGCAGAAGACGGTGTACTATCACCAATGTCTAAATTTACGGCATCGTTACAAAACTTCTTTACTACTAAAGCATCAGCTAGTATTACGGTTGGTCAAGCAGGTACAGAAGTTACGACTAACTTAACATTCTCTCTAGATGAAACAGATGCTGATTATATTGTTAACTGTTTAGGTGATGATTCTGGTAGATATGTACCGGCTGCATCAAGAGCTGCACTTAATGCACTCTATGTATATTCAGTTTTCCCATCAGCTTCTATTAAACAACATTTAGATATGCTAGCAGGAGACAGCCACTTATCTGCAGATGACCAACACTATATGTCTGCATCACAGCATTCTATAACTGCTACAGGAGTAGACAACCCAATTGGAGCTGCAGGTTATTCTCACGCAGCAACACCATTTGTTCGCTCACAAGCTATAAACGGTTCAACTCAAAAATTATTTAGAATTCATACATTAGGACACGGTAATGCAGTTAATGATGACTTTAAAATATCAATATCAAACGTAAAAGCTGCTGGTACTGTTACTGGTGATGATTATGGTTCATTTACTTTACAAGTTAGAAAAGGTGATGATACTGATACAAGACCTATTTCAATAGAAACTTATGCAAACGTAAGTTTAGATCCAGCTAACCCTAACTATATAGCAAGAAGAATTGGTAGTCAATTTAGATCTTATGATTCTTCTGGTAAACTAGTTGTTAACGGATTCTATCCTAACATTTCAAAATATATAAGAGTAGAAATAGACGATGCTGTAGATAATGCAGTAGTTTCTGCAAATGTTGTACCTTTTGGTCATGATGCTTATTCTTCACCATTTGTATATACAGTAAGTTCATCTGGTGGTAATAACACTGCTGCAGCTTACCCTCCAGCTGTATTAATTACATCTAAGTCTAATGATGATTCAAAATCATTCTTTGGATTCCAATTTGATGTTGCTTCAGCTAAAGGAAATTATAACTATCAAGCTCCATTATTTGATGAGTCAGCTGCAGGACATAACTCTGCATTCTCATTAGCTGATTGTGGAGATTTTAATACAGGTACAGGTAAAGTAGAAGTTTCAACTTCAGCTTTAAAATATAAGAAATTCTCAATGGCATTCCAAGGAGGTTTCGATGGTGTTAATCCAGCTGCTGGTGTTAATACAGGAGCAGATTTATCAAGTGGAAATAGCTTTGGACATGATATAAGTTCAACAGTTGCATCAGGATACACTGTATATAACAAAGCGATTAACGCAATTTCAAATCCAGATGAGATTGATATTAACCTTATAGTTACACCAGGTATATTAAACTCTAACGGAACTGCAGTAATTGCAAGAGCAATAGAGGTTTGTGAAGATAGAGGAGATTGTTTCTATATATTCGATCCTAACAATTCATTATTAGGAAACAGTATTACAGATGCAACAACACAAGCAAATTCTTATGATACTAACTATGCTGCAATGTATTATCCTTGGGTAAAAATATTAGATGCATCTACAAACAGATTTAAGTTTGTACCACCATCTGTAGTTGTACCAGGAGTATATGCATTCAACGATAAAGTAGCTCACCCATGGTTTGCACCTGCAGGTCTTAATAGAGGTAGCTTAACTACAGTAGTTGATGTATACACAAGACTAACACATGCAGAACGAGATGAATTATATGAAGGTAGAGTAAACCCAATTGCAGTATTCCCAAGAACTGGAGTTTGTATATGGGGTCAAAAAACACTTCAAGCTAAACCATCTGCATTAGACAGAATTAACGTAAGAAGATTATTGATCGCTGCAAAGAAATTTATCGCATCAGCAACAAAATATCTTGTATTTGAAAATAACACTACAGCAACTAGACAAAGATTCTTAAATATTGTAAACCCATATTTAGAATCAGTACAACAAAATCAAGGTCTATACGCATTTAGAGTTATTATGGATGAAACAAACAACACACCAGACATAATAGATAGAAACCAAATGAAAGGTGAAATATTCTTACAGCCTGCTAAAGCTGCAGAATTTATCATCATTGACTTCAACATTATGCCAACAGGTGCATCGTTTGATGAATAAAAATTAGAATAGATGATATTTATATATAATAGATATAATAGAGGAGAACACTAAATGGCTAACTTAATAGATCCAAATGAAGCAATGTTTACGGCATTTGAGCCAAAACAGCAAAACAGATACATTTTCTATATTGAAGGTATACCTGCTTTTTTAATACACAAAGCTGCAAGACCAAAAATTACACAAGAAACTGTAACTCTTGAGCACATCAACGTTACTAGATATGTTAAAGGAAAATCTAAATGGGATGTTGTAGCATTAACATTATATGACCCAGTAGTTCCTTCAGGAGCACAAGCGGTTATGGAATGGGTAAGACTACACCACGAATCAGTAACAGGTAGAGATGGTTATGCAGACTTCTATAAGAAAGATGTAACGATCAATGTACTTGGACCAGTAGGTGATAAAGTAGAAGAATGGACTGGTAAAGGTGCATTTATTACTGAAGCAGACTTCGGAACATTAGATTGGACAGCCACCAATGCATACAATGAAATCGCAATGTCAATTCAGTGTGATTATTGGATACTACAATTCTAATAGAATTTTAGATAATAAAATTAAAAGACTCCTAGCTAAAAAAGTTAGGAGTTTTTTATTACTTTTTAGTTTAGTTTTATATTTATATATGTATATATTAAAAACAATTGTTACGAATAATAGGAGAAATAAGTTATGGCAAAATCAAACCTAACAGACGATCAAATCAAACAACAACTTCTTGTTGAAAACAGCAAGAATGTTAATGAATCTAAGGGAAAAGTAGAATACAAATTCCCAACAGAGGTAGTAGATTTACCAAGTAAAGGTAAATTATATCCAGAAGGACATCCACTAAAGTCAGGTACTATAGAATTAAAGTATATGACAGCAAGAGAGGAAGACATTCTAACTTCACAAAATCTTATTCAAAAAGGTGTTGTACTAGATAGATTATTACAAGCACTTATAGTCACACCATGTAACTATGATGATATTCTTATTGGAGACAAAAACGCAATAATGATAGCAGCAAGAGTTATGGGTTATGGCTCAGAGTATAAGGTGGAGATAGAAGATCCATATACTCCAGGTGAAAAACAAGAAACTATAATAGACCTTCAAAGTTTAGAAGACTCAGATGTAGATTGGGACTTGGTTGGAGAAGACAATGCATTTGATTTTGAATTACCTACTGCAAAAAGAACTATAACATTTAGACTTCTTACGCATGGTGATGAAGGAAAAATTGCAGAAGAAGTAAAAGCTCTAAAAAAGAACTTCAGAACTAGAGGATATGCTGGTGTAGATGCACAATTAAGCACAAGACTTAAGCATATGATTATAGCTGTAGATGGAGATTCAACTCCAAAAACAATCAGAGACTTTGTTGATAATCAATTTTTATCTAGAGACACTAGAGCATTCAGAGAACAAATCAAAAAGGTTTCACCAGATATTGATATGACGTTTGCATTTGTATCGGATATTACTGGACAAGAACGAGAGATGTCAATTCCTCTTGGCGTCGAGTTTTTTTGGCCTGGGGCCTAACTATAGGCCCATACTGCACAAGCAGATATTTCAACTTTGCTACAACTCTAAAGGTGGGTTTACATTTTCGGATGCATATGAACTACCTGTGTACCTTAGGACTTACTATTTTAAACTGCTGGATGAACAACTTAAGCTTGAAGCAGAGGAGATGGAAAAAGCTAAAACTTCAGGTGGTAAGTCATCATCAGGACCACCTAAAGTACCTACATTCGCGAGAAATGCACGTCCTAAATAGCTAAAAAACTAAGCTCCTTTATATTTATATATGATTAAATAGATATAGAGGAAATACCATGTCAAAAGAAAAACAATTACGATCTCAAATCAGAGAATACGTTAGATCCGTTATCAAAGAAGACAATATTGTCAGCCGTTATCTTAGAAATATGGCCAAGAGAATGGAGAAAAGGGAGTTCGATAGACTTATGTCAAAGAGACCTGAACTTAAAAAAGGTGTTGCTAAGATAGTAAAAGACGCCGAAGCCGAGTATATTGATAAGATCGAAAAATACTTAAGAAAAAATTCATAAATAAGTTATAAGCTATGGCAAACGAGGAACAAAAAGAAAGAGCTAAACTACTCAAAGAAATCAGTTCTATGGAGGAACAGATTAAGGCAACACAGTCTGAACAGGCCAGCATTTCAAGTGAACTCGTATCAAATAAGCTTAAAGAAGTTGAAGCTGCCATGAAAGCTAAACTCTCAGCAGATGGAAATCTATCAGCTGTAAGTGCAATGGTAAAACTAGATGCAACTAGAGCCATGATGGCCGCAGCAATTGCAGACGGATCACTTGCCGAATTTGATATAAAAAGCAAACAAAAAGAAATACTAAAAGACGCTCAGAAAATGGGTGCAGAAGAATATCAGATATTGCGACAAGGATTAAAAACCTTGATAATGAAAAAGAAACAGATGGAAAAGCTGGACTTTTTTGGAAAATCGCATGCTGATAACATGAAAGAAGCTAACGATGCAGCAAAAGAAAATACTGCTTCGATGAAGGATGTTCTTAATAGTGCCGGACTTATAGTAGATGAGTTGGCATCAATGAAAACCTTAATATTAGCAGCAGTAACTGGACTTGCTGTAGCAACAAAAGAAGGATTTAAACTTGCCAGAGCACTTGGAACTGGTAGTACTATAATGGATACAATGAGAATTGTAGGAGTACAATTAACAGCACAAGCTACTGCCTTAACTAGAGGTTTTGCACTTTCCGGTGATGAAGCAAGAAGTGCAATGACTGCACTAGTTGGACTAAATGGTACTCTAAAAGACGCAACAGCAGGAGCAGTAACAACTGTAGGTGAATTAGCAGTTAAATATGGTATAGCATTCGAAGATGCAGCAGCCTTAAATAAAACAATGGCTCTAATATCACAAAATGGCCAAGAAGGTGCAGATGCTATGAAAAATCAGGTTAAAAACCTAGCAAAAGCGCAAGGAGTTGCACCTGGACCTGTTATGAAGGATATTGCAGAAAATGCAGGTGAATTTGCAAGGTTTGGAAAGGATGGAGCTTCTGGATTAGTAAATGCAGCAGTAAATGCGAGAAAATTAGGATTAAACCTAGAAAAAGTAGCAGCAGCAGGAGATAGTTTACTTGATGTACAAGGTTCTATTCAAAAAGAAATGAAAGCCGAAATGCTGATCGGTAGACAACTTAATCTAGATGCAGCAAGAGCAGCAGCTTTAGCTGGTGATAGAGACACTCTTGTAAAAGAAATTTCAAGAAATGCAGGAACAATGGCAGAATTTGAGCAGATGTCGGTTGTTCAACAGAGAGCTCTAGCTGAGGCTCTTGGTGTACAGGTTGGAGACGTTACAAAAGTATTACAGGCAAAACAAAAAGGAATAACTTTAGACTCTAAAGTATTAGATGCTCAATCAGCACAAAAAGACGCAACAGATGCAAATGCAATGGCCATGGCTGGAGTAGGCGCTGCAGCAGCTAATCTTCCAGGACTTCTTATGGGTGTAATGCCAGCTCTAGCAGGACTAAAAACAGTATTTGGCAATATGATACCAAAAGGTGGTTTATTTGGTAAAGTATTCTCAACAGCAGGAGATGAAGCACAA
>Ga0257110_1000182_pt1 | contig 33025 bp, 39 predicted proteins | sample LP_taG_7_FD_190184 | JGI IMG/M metagenome (GOLD analysis project Ga0257110, IMG submission 190184) | Marine microbial communities from Northeast Subartic Pacific Ocean, Canada - LP_J_2015_P26_10m | ecosystem: Environmental > Aquatic > Marine > Oceanic | place: Canada: Northeast Subartic Pacific...
ACTTCACCCAACTCTTTAACAGGACCAATTGCCTCTGGGTAATCATATATAAAGTCTTTTGGATCTTCACCTATAACTACAACACCTCTCGGTACAGGCTCTCCCTTACCCTTTACCGAAGCTGATTGTCCCATTATAACTGGTACCTGACTCAACACTTCAGCTAGATAATCATCCTGCCCCATTCTATCTTTCTCAGCAAATAATATAGGTAATATAACTAATGCAGCTCCATTATCATAAGCTTTAACTATACTATCAGCTATAATATCTCTAGGCCATGGCCACTGCCCGTTTGTCTCTAAACTATCTTCATCAATTTCTATGATTGCTATTTCTTCCGCTTCTACCTTCTCTTGATTCCTTTGATAATAATCAAAGGATTTTAATCTAGCAGTTTCTACAAAGAATGGATCGATTACTCTTACCCCTATTAAAAGTGTAGTTACTAACAAACATATAAAGTAATTTTTTTTGTTAAAGCTCATTGTTCTATATTAAATATAACGCTATTTCCATTATTAAGTAAGAATGATTGAAACACTCCGTTGTTAAGGTAGTTAATAGTTGTATTAGAGGTTGCATCTATATTTAACGAAGTAACGTTACCTTGTTCAGTAGTTTTTTTAAACAGTACTTTACTCATATCATATGGATTTGTTTTAAATAACTCAATAGCTTTAATATTAACTTTATTATTTGTTTCTGATTCCTTTGTTTTCTTTCCTGTATTATCGTTATTATTGTTATTGTTATCCCTCGGATCGTCTTTAACTTTTGGCTTATCATCTTGAGGTGCTTGTCTTGCTTCCTTCTTTGGAGGTGATGGTGGTTTAAGATTGTTTTCTACTCTTGTTACCTCAAATGCTTGATTCAATACTACTACACCGCTTGAGTTAGATACTGCGATAGACCCTGTATATGTGTTACCGTTTGTATCTATAGATGGTAATAGTTGGAAGGTAGTTTTACCGGTAGGCTCAACTGTCATTGTAAAGTCAGTACCTCTAACAGAAACACTTGCTGTTGGGGAAGTAATCTTTACATTTTTTCTATTGCTCTTAGCAATCTTACCAGATGTATATCTGAGAGTACCTAGACGACCCTTTAAAGAGACCTTACCTACCTTTTTATTACTATCATAAACATACTCATCTATAACAAGCTTGGAATACTTTGATAATGATACTTTAGTATCATCTTTGAATACTATGTTTAAGGTACCGTTTAACGTCTCAACTTCATCATACATTTTGACCGGAGTACCCACCCCGGTCAAAATCTTAATATCTTCACGCTGTATTTGAGCTGGCTGTGATTGCTTTACAACTTTACCAGCACCATATAAATTAGTTACTGCTACCAGTAACAGCAGAAGGGTTGGTATATGTCGCTGCCGTGCCATCAGTTTGTAAGATAGTATATTTATTATCACTTCCGGTAACTTCAAGATCTAATACATGAGCTTTTGTTCCTATTTGATAAATATCAACTTTATTTGAACTTCCGAAAAGCTCAACTGTTTGTTCATGTCCAACACCACCAGTTTGTCCTTGCTGATAGGAGTTTACTACATTACTATCACCGGTGATTGCCCAAATGTTAGTAACATCAGCTGTACCCACCATACTAAAGGTTACATTGTTTGTATTACCTTTAATAGTTACATCGGTTTCAGTTTTACTTGTAGTGTTTTCTACATCATTAGCAACATCAGCCTTGACTAATACTACGTTTGTATTACCAGCAATATCAATTGTTGTTTCATTGGAATCTCCCTTAACATTTGAATCAATTTTGTTAGTATTACCTGCAATAAGAAGTTCAGTTGTTGTACTGTTACCTTCCTCTTGGATTAAAATCTCGTTACCTGTACCAGTGGTAATAGATGTAAAGGTTTTAGAAGTACCTGTCAGCCCTGCTCTATCACTATCTTTACCAAATGTGTTAGTTGCTCCGGTCTGCTTAATAGTAAAAGTACCCGAACCACCAGACTGGTCAAGATAAATTTCATTGTTCGCCTGAATAGTTCCGGCTGTGATTAGTAGTGATAATATAACCCTTTTCATACTAATATTTATGAAAAAAAATACCTATTTCTTAAATTTCCAGTAGCCTTTTTCCTTTCCTTTGTAAATAAGGTCTATTAAGGCTTTATCGATAGCTGAGCGAACTGCCTTGGAAACTAGTTCATTTTTTGCTATACCTATCTCTGCTTCCGCTGGAATAGTATCTAGATCTACAAACCTAAACATTGTAGCATTAGTTGATGTAGATATTACTGTTTTAGTTGCTGTCGTTGTAACTAAAACTTCACCTGAGGAAGTACTAACAAATCTTAATGATACGGTAACAGTATCTTGTCTATATTCTTCAGAAGCACCTATACCTAAATAACTAGCGCCTATACCACCTGATATATTATTTGTTTCATAATCTAATATACCACCGAATGCTAATATACCTGCATAGCGTAAAGGGTCTAGCGGTATAGGTTGCTCGTCGAAAGAATTACGACTCTGAGTAACAAGAGCTCTTTCTCTTAAAATAGATTCTGACTCTGCTCTTTCTAATACTTTAAACCACCCAGATTCCATTAATGACTCCATTAACCAAGCTTCTCCTCCTTGAGTCACAACAGCGGAAAAACTTGCAACTGTATCTGAACTCTTACGCTTTCCTGTTAAGTCTTTAAAGTTGTTGACACCTATATAAACAATCTCACCATCAATTTTAGGTAAGTTGTTTAACTCTGTTTTAAGCGGTGTCTTAGATATTGCTGGCTTAGTAAATTCAGGCTTATTAATAGTCCGAGATGTTACTAACGAGCAACTTGTAAGTAAACTAAGAACCAGCGCCTGTATTAGCAGTTTCATCGTTTTCGTTTGCAGCAGCTGCATCAGGTAGTGATAGAGATCCAACCGGGATAGTAATAGTAGTAACATCACCATCTACATCATATACTGTTAAAGTAATAGAATCTCCTAGCTTGCCCCATATAACAGTACTACCATCTAGAGTAAATGTACCAGACTCTACACCAGTTTCAGCAAATAGTTGCTCTGTAACTTGTTTAGATAGTTCTGAATATATTCTAGTTTGTAAATTAGATAAGAAAGCGTTAATAGGCTTTCTATCTTCTAAAATTTGTGCTTGTAGTTCTAAAGCTTTAAGTTCGTCTCGCATAGACTTCTTACGAGAATATCTCATATTCTCTAGATTAATCATATGTGCGCTATAACCAGCTCCGTTAAATGTGGGAGATTTAAACCTAAATTTAATCTCATCAGCAGCGGCTGAAGTTATCATGAGTGCGATAAGTAATGCCTTCATATAGTTATTTACTTCTTCTCCGTGTATTATTGGGCGTTTTTTCCTCAGTAATAAGATTTATTTTCATAGTAAGTCTTATCATATCATTATCTAACATACGAACTTTATCTATTAACCCTATTAACTTACCAGTAGTCTCTTCAATTACAGGCTTTATTTCTGTTGTTACCCACTTCCATATGTAATACACAAAGTAACCTAAGCCACAAGCAGCTATGACTGGAAAGCCATACTTACTTACCATATCTACTACCGAGTCCATTAGTCTTTACGTGAGTCCTCTTTACCGTCAGCTGCAGCTAACCTTTCTAAGTTTGGTTTTTTGTTAAAAGCTACTGATATGAGAGTATCAATTTTAACAATATCATTATTCATAGTATCAATTCTATTTACTAATCCTGTAATTAGGTTATTAAGACTTTTAATAGAATCGGTAAGTTCATTTAGTATAAATTTAAGGATAATAAAAATAAAGAACCCGGCGGTTAGAGCTCCAGCAATCGGAAATCCTACCTTCTCAGCCACCTGTAAAAATTCATCCATTTAAATTATTTAGTTGAAAAGTAGATTTTACTCTATATAATAATAGTAGACTCATGAGTCAGTTAATATTACATTTGATCGGAGACTATCTTCTTCAGTCAGGTTGGATGGCAGCTAATAAAGCGAAATGCCATTTTGCCGCATTTATACACGCGCTAGTTTACTCTACACCATTTTTATTACTACAACCTTCTCTTAATGCTTGGCTTGTTATATTCGGTACGCATTTAATTATTGATAGATATAGTTTAGCTAAGCATGTAGCAAAGCTTAAGAACTTTCTTGCACCAAGAAGTCATTGGCCTCAAAACGGAGACTTATCTCATTTCGGTTATTGTAAGAAGACACCTGATTTTCTTGCAATATGGCTGCTTATTATTACTGATAATACGTTGCATTTGATGATTAACTTCTTATCATTGAAGTATCTATGAAGAAATGGATAACTTTATTTTCACAGACAGGAAGTGAGGTCGTTGATCTCGCTTTACATTTTGATAGGTGGCCGGATATTATAGTTACTAATAATAGTGATAAGTCTAAGTGGCACCCTCAAATACGTGAACTTCATGAAAGAGGATTATCCGGCTTAAGTGGTAAATCTAGGATTAAAGTGGTTAGTAATTTTGAAGCAAAAACTGCTAACTTCTTACACAGTATATCAGATATAGATTCGTTTATAACACTACATGGATGGTTACGTATTGTACCGGAAAATATTTGTAACATATATACAATTTATAATGGTCACCCCGGGCTTATTACAGACTATCCTGAACTAAAGGGTAAGGATCCGCAAGAGCGTATGTTTAAAGAAGGTAACTATACTTACTATGGTAGCGTTGTTCATAAGGTTGTGCCTGAGGTGGATAGTGGAGAGATAGTTTCAGAAGTAAAACGTTTCAATACCATGAAGACTCTCGATGAAGTATTTACAGGATTAAAAGGTACTTCTTTAGCAGCATGGATTGATTTCTTACAAACAACAGATATAATTAAAAGATGCTGATATCATTCTCGGGAGCTCAAAGTACCGGTAAGTCTACGTTACTTAATATTTTAAAGGATAATAATCCTGATATTTTTATTGTAGATGAAGTAACTAGAAAGATTAAACGTAAGTTTAATATGCCTATCAATGAGGATGGAGGTGATCTTACGCAATATATGATTATGAATGATCATATAGAAAACGTATATCGTAAGACATATGCTGAGCATACTATCTTAGATAGGTGTGCTGTTGATGGTATTGTGTATACTGATTGGTTGGGTAGACAGGGTAAAGTAAGTAAGGTTATATATGATGCTGCATTAAAAGTCTATGGTCATTTAGTAGGTAAGTATGATGTGGTATTTTATACTAATCCGCATGATGTACCGTTGGTAGATGATGGTGAGCGGTCAGCTGATATAAATTTTAGGAATGATATTATTGAGCTGTTTGAAGGGTATTTACCTGATCTTAATAACGTCGTTACTTTATCAGGTACAGTAGAAGAAAGATTAAAAATTGTAAAAGAAACTCTTGAAGAACGAGGGTTAGATATTAAAATTAATTAAGTTATGGCATTAAAAGAACTAGACAATAGTAATATTAGTAAGCATTTGGGTCAATCGTCTCAATATAAAGATACGTACGATCCAGAGCTTTTAGTAAGAGAGCCTAGAGCGTCTAATAGAACGCATCTAGATATAGACGATGATAACCTACCTTTCGATGGAGGTGATACTTGGAACGCGTATGAAGTATCTGGACTTACAGATCACGGATTACCTGTAGTAGGTATTGCAAAGGTTTATATTCCTTGTAATAGTGAGTTCATCGTTGAGTCTAAATCCTTTAAGCTATATTTTAACTCCTTTAATATGACTAAGCTCGGAAAAAACCAAGCGGAGGTATTAAAGACTATTGAGCGAAATGCGCAATCAGATCTTACAGAGTTACTTGAACGTAATGTTGAAGTTAGAGTTGATACTAACGAACACGTACTTAGTGAAGTTACATCTGCAAATGATGAATGGGGTCATAACTACCGTGAGTTTAGTCATATTACTCTTGAAGAAGAGTACCCTATTGACGATTTGGAGTTTACTGTCTATCAAGAGACTCCAGAATTACTCGTAACTGTTCAGAATGATGTAGATGTAGTACGTTATCATAGTGCACTACTTAAGTCTAACTGTCGTGTAACTTCACAACCTGATTGGGGTGATGTATATATTGAGATTGAAGGCGATAAGGCTGTAGATCCTATCTCACTACTTAAATATATTGTCTCTTTTAGAGATGAATGTCACTTTCATGAAGAGATTTGTGAGACTATTTACAAGCGTCTATATGATATACTTGAGCCAGATAAGCTAGCTGTAAGATGTCTATATGCACGTAGAGGTGGTATTGATATTAATCCTGAACGATATTCAGATGTTAGTATGCGACATTTTACCTTGCATGATGTTACAGTACCTCATGTAAAGACTCCTAAGCAATAACGGAGGTTAGTAATGGTAATACCACATGATAAAATTCAAGAAATATACGATAAGTATATCAAGATAAATTATACTGAGGAATATAAGAATCGATATGTCCCTCTACCTTTAGAAAAAAATAATAAAAATTGGAAGTGGGAGGATAAGGATTTTCCGCGGATAATATCGTTATTAGAATTTGAACGGTATATTAAAAAATATGATTTTCAGATAAATAAGTTACTTACGTTTAATGCAGAAGGACCTAATCAACCACCAGATCCGGAGATTGAATATTTGTGGGGGAGACATAAGCAGAGGTTAAATGTAAATTACGAAGACAATCCCGAAAAATATGATTTGCATAACTTATGTTTATCTAATAACGATTTTGATTTTGTGTGCCTTAGTCAAACACTTGAACATGTATATGATCCTTTGTTATGTCTCAAGAATATTAAAAAATACATGTCACCAGGTGGCTTTTTATGGATAAATGTACCGGCATGCAATTTACCACATAGTGAACCGTATCATTTTTATACTGGGTATACATCTATGGGACTAGCCGCGATATCATATCAAGCAGGATATGAAATTATGGAAATAGGGCAGTGGGGCAATACGGAGTACTTGGGTCGGTTATTTGGTATTACTGGTCCAGAGTGGTGGGCTGATTATAGAATGCTACAAAATCCTGGGTTAAATGAAATTAGGCGACCTGTTATAACTTGGGCATTACTAAAAAACAAACTATAGGGTTAATCTATCTTTAAAGAGTTAGGTTTAGTTTTACGAATATATACTTCTCCGTACACTTCTAATTTACCAGTCTCTTCTTGAAACTTCTTCTGAGACATTTTTCTCCAATCCTTTAGACCCTTGTATATCTCCTCAGCTTTCTTTTCTACATACTTTACATCATCATAGTGCTTCTCGCACTCAGCGTACGGTCTCGCTTTAGCATTAAAGTGATAGAACGATGGTAGAGCATAACCACCTTTCTTCTTACTTGCTGCCGCTGTTTTAGCAGCTCCCTGCTTACGCTTCTCAATAAACTTAATAAATAATTTCTCAGCTGATGTAACAGTATCTTTAAATGCTTCAATAAGTCTTAAAAACTTCATAAAGTTATTTATACCATATAACAGAAAAAACAGTAGGACTTTCGTCCTACTGTTCTTTTTTTAGCTTGATAGTTGTATCTTATCTTAGAAGTATACAGACTGAGAGCCTGGTGTAAACGATTCACCGAGTCCATTCACAAGTATGACATGATAGTAGAGATCCGCCCCGAAGATGTTATCGACGACGCCATAACGTGTAAGCAAGCCTACACGTGGAGCGAAGTCATTCGGGCCGATTGTTCTCTGTACCATGACAGGAATGTACGGACAATAGATGATACCAGTATCGTAGAATTCTGGACCCTTGTAACCAAGGAGTGCATATTCAATACCAGAAGTACCACCGCTATAATAGCTAGGGTTATACTCACTGGTGTTTTGAACTTCAGTACGGGTATCACGGTAAACGTTAAATCTTCCACCAATTGAACCAACCTTGGCAATACCAACAGGTTGTGTATTCACGTCACCTTGAACAGGTACCCACTGGAATTCAGGGAGCATTTCAAGAATCGCGCATACACGAGGAGTTGCAACAATAAAGTTGGCAGCGCCTCTTCTGTTACGTACAGCAATACGATTGGCCTCAATGATTAATCTCTGATAGAAATCACGATTACGCTCTACTAACCAACGACCATCTGCAGAAGCAGGTGACCAGGTAGAGAAACGTTTGTGCCCGAGGGCAGCTTGAATCATTCTCATGAGCATTTCACGATCGATCTCAGCTTGGATCTCATACGACATAGCGTTTGTGATCTCAGCGTCAACATCGATTCCGTTCATGTTCTTGAGGTCTTGCTCGAGTTCAACCGACCAGCGCGCGCCTAAACGACGTGTACCAGCTTCAACGGCTGTTTTCTCGAACTTAACCTCCATTTGAGGAATGTTTCCAGTGATTTCGAAAGCAGAAAGTATCTGAGCTACACCTTTGTCCTGATTGGCAAATGTCCATGTTGAGGAATCACCAGCTTCTGTCCCAGATAATTCTGTGGAAGCAGCACCGGTAAAGCGGGTATCAAGTAATTGATAACCTGCCTCAGAACCTGCATCAGCTCCTACAGCCCCGGTATAACCGAGACCATTGCCACCTGCTCCTGCTTGGGTTTTACCATCAGTTCCAGTACCAAGGTACTCAGACTGATAGGCATAACGAAGAGCAAAAGCAAGTCCAACTGGACCTGACATAGGCTGTACACCTACGATCTCATTAGTGATAAGCTCAGGAAACGTACGACGAATCATCGGAATTAAGACTTTTGGTAAACGAGCATCACCTTGTGCATATGTATCACCAGAACTAGCCTGGCCTGCAGGGTTAAACACTGTGTTAGACACAGTAGCACCCTGACCGAGAGAACCTCCGTTAACGGAGGAAGACTCTTCAATGCACCACTTTTCCTGGTTCTCTAAGAGAACAGCAGTATTTAAGCGGGTATGGTCATCGTCAATAGCCTTAACGCTATCAGATGTATAATCAAGAACCGGAGCCCACTTCTCTAGAAGTACGTCCGCTCTATCTCTATCAATAAATGATTGTGGTTTATTCATAATTTAATTAATTTTCCTTTCTTTTCGACCTACATGGGAATAAATCCCAAGATACTCAGGTGACTAGCACCTCATTGTTCGGGGTTAAAATTACTTCATTCGTTGTAATTCCGAAAGATATGGGTTAGTTACCGGAGCGATCTTCTCTTCGATAACTGTAGGAGCATCAGCTTTTACTTTACGATTTGTAAATGCTTCCTCCTTGATTACATCAATTCTTTCTTGCTCTTTCTTATCAAATAAGCGCGCGGTGTAATCAAAATTCTCTTTAATAAAGGTTGGTGACTTATCACCTAACACTTTTCTAAGATACTCTTTCTTCTTGTCTTGTAGACCAGAAGTCTTTTTCTCTAAAAATAAGTCAGCTTGTGTAGTGTTGTAAGCTTCTTTAAGAAGGTTGTTCTCTTTCTCAACTTCATTAAGTCTTGCAGTAAGATCATCTATAGTATTTTTACCTTCCATAACAGCGCCTTTAACTGACTCTTTCATTAATGTAGAGTCAACAGCTAATACGTTTCTTAAGTTACTAAGTACTTCAGCAGCTGTTCTATTCTTAGTTGCTTCTTCGATTGCTTGTACTGGAACTGCCTCGTCGATATACTCTTCAATATAGTCTGAAATAGACTCTACTAAAGTTTCTTTAAATTGTGCAGCGCTATTGTTAATTTCATTTTCATACCTCTTAACAACCTTAATAAGCTTAGTCGCATTACTTGTATCGACTGCTTCTACTACCCTCTTAAGCTTACCGGTATGGTCTTTGTCAATAGCTGATACCAACTCTTCTAACTTCTCAGCATAAAGCTCATCTTGGTTAGTCAAAGCTGCTTCAACAGATAATTCGACCTTATCCTTGATCGCAGTTTCTATAGCATTTACAGACTCTTCTGTTAATACTTCTTGGAGTTCTTTAGGCAATAATTCGTTGTTCATAATTAAAAGAGTGGTTTTTCAGTTGCGGTATCGATTCTAGTCTTTATCTTGTCCTCAATGACGCTCTTCAAATATTTATTCGCCTGAGCGTAATTTTTGTTGGAAAGTTCTTCTATAAATTTAGAAATTTTATTTTTTTCTTCCATATTATTATTTAATGTAGTTTATTAATGAAGTTGAGAATTCTTTCTGTTAAAAATTTGTCTATATCTTTCTTTGGTAGGGATGATACACTATTTTCAAACTTATCATACAATTCTTCGTATTTTCCATTATCAGCAAGTACCCATTGTTTTGATTCTAATATACCATTTACAAATGCTTTTGGATAAGAAGGATCAGCAACACAATCGATAGCAACCAACTTCATGTTTTTGACTGTATTATGGGTGCTACCCTCTTCTAATGTGCCTAGAGCTCTTGATGACATACCAACCTTTACACCATCATTTATAAGAGCACGTACAATTTGTCCACAAGGAGTTGTTAAAACTTTCGATTTTCCGTAAAAAACATTACCATCTTGGGTTATTTCAGTTACCATATGACAAGCTCTCTCAAGATCTACATCAGCTGAAGTTGGGTGATTTAATTCTCCCATGGCTCTTCCAGGAACAACCATTTCTTCATTATAACGAGCTACTTCTCTTACAAGCTCATCCTTGGGATATAATCTATTATTTCGATTTACCCCCTCTGCCATCATATAAGGCCCCTTAATATAGAGGTTAGATGGCGAATTTTTATTAGTTTCTTCTTCGATATATTCGAACTCGTCGGAGACGTCTGGCCTTTCAACAACCAAATTAAGCTTAAGAGACATACAATTATTTATACAATAGTAACGTAAAAGTCAAATTAATTCTTTCTCTGTTAGTATAATAAAGGTTAATCCCCTCTTTTTACCGTACTTTTTAGCTGCTTCCCACTTAGCTTGATTAATAACATAATTTTTTTGCTCGTATAAAAGGTGCTGTTTTTTTCTATATTTTGTCTGAGGAGGCTTGGTTTGTTTAGATGGTTTAATCTCTACTAAGTATTTTTTAATATCATTTCCCTCTTTTATTACTACATAGTTATCAACAAAATATCTATGAACTCTACCATCTAAAGGACTAGTATAAGGTACAATTACATTTTCACTACCCCACTTTAATACGTTTTTATTATTATCGCAGAATCTAAAAAACTTTAACTCCAGGCCAGATCTGTATGTAGCTTTGGAACCTATAAACTTTTCTTTATTATTTGGTACAAATTCTCCTTGTCTCCATTTTGGTCTCTTTTTCATTATCCAACAAAGAATAAAGTAGGATCATTATCACCCATACCTGGAGATGCTCCTTCAAGTAGTTTTTGCTCTAGCTCTGCTTTCTTTGTAGAGCCTTCACTTAACATATCTGCATTTAGAGAGCCACCTCCGAGAAGATTAACACTACCAAACTTACCCCTCACCCTTCCTATAGTAATCATACTTAACGCTAGTGCATATTCATATACCCACTGCTCTTTAATAATATCTCTAATAGGTCTTTCAAGATAACATGATATAATACCATAAAATCTCTCTAGTTTAGGTTGTGGGTACATTCTTAAATATTGAGTACGTTCATCAAAATGTATATCCTTCTTTATTGCTAGCATTTTCTCTCTTGTATCCATCCACTCTTTAAGTGAGTACCATGAAACTAAATCAAACCCGTAATTACCTAATGCATAACTAAAATATGTCTGCTGAGCCAGTGTCTGCTCTAAAGTAAATAATGTATTAATACCAGAGGATGAACCTTGTTCAAAGTCTGTAACGGCCATAACTTTCCTATAATCCATTATATCATAATCATATACATTTTGAAAAGTAGTAGCATCAGTAGGTACACCTTCCATAGACAGGGTCTTTCTTTTATTTTCTTTAAACGTAGAGGATAATGAAGTATTAAACGAAGTAATAGTACTATAAAGTGTCTTATCAAATAATTCAAACTGCTCTATACCATCTGTAAAGGTAGAAGAGAGGGCTGACGATGATGCAAACGTTGATGATAATATAGAAGAAGTAGCAGTAAAGATAGACTCTGGAGTTTCACCATAAAATTCTAAACTTGGTCCTCGAGGGTTCGTACCTGCTATTTTCTTAGCGTTACTATCAAGATCTGTATTAGCTAGAGTATACAATAGATCTAAACGAATACCCTTATTTGTTTCATACAAATCAGAATCAAATATCATATACTCCCTGGTATAACCTGCGTACTTTGTAAAATATTCTACTGCTATTTGAATATTCTCCCTAAGTTGGTCTGTATGAATCTCTAAAGAAACGAGAGGGTATCCTAAGGATCTTTTAATTCTATCACCTAATCTATCGAAAGTTTCAATCTTATTATTTAAATTTGTTGATAGAAAAGCTGAAAGAGGAGTAATTTCACACGCTAAAGCCATACCATTATTTAGTCGTACAAAAATAAAAATATAGGAGAAAAAAAATAGGCTTTATATTAAATATTGATATGGCACTTTCAGCAACAATAGTTCCCCCAGTAACTGGTGGTCAAATGTCAGCAGCATACCTTTCTACGTTTATGACAGCAACCGTACCATCTGGCGGTACGTTGATACAAATCCTCGAAACAGGTCCAAGAATGGTATTAATCTTTGACGACGGTAATTAAACCTCAGCAGCTGGCTCAACTGGTTCAGCAGCGTCAGGGATATCACCTTCTGCAGCTTCACCTCCGCCAAACTCAGGTACGCCTCCGTCAACACCAACATCACCTGCAGCTACACCACCGCCCTCACCACCGGCACCAGGCTCAGCAGCAATACTTTCTGCTGCAGCCGCCTCTTTCCATGACGGACCAGCGTTTTGTATTTGAGCTAATTCCCATTGAAGCTCCATATCTTTTCTTAAGAACTCTCTGTTAGCGAGAATATCTTTATCTTTCCAACCAAGATATTTCTTCTGCGCGTAGGTTGCAGAAACATACTCATTCGAAGCTAAATTATTATAGTTAGCAGCTTTAAGCTCTAGCTTTTGATTTTCTCTTAATTCGTAGAAGTTAGTAGGTACGTTAAAAATAACCTCTAAGTTATTTTCTGTTATATCGTACTTATCGATAATACCTCTCATTTTTAAATGAGTGTAGAACCCTCTCTTAATACCTGCAGCAAATCTTTGTTGTTGTCTAACTACAAATTTAGCAAACTTAAGCTCTTCTCTTAACATGGTAGATCCATCAGCTGAAGCTTGATCAGCAGGATCTAATCTTGTAGAAGGTACTTTAAGAGCTCTATACAGCTTCTTAATAAAATACATTAAGTCAGATAACTCACCAAGATTAGCACCACCTGGTAGCTGGGTTACAGACGTACCTTCTGATCCTTGACGCTTTGCAAACCAGAAAGCATCGAGCATTGATTGCGGGTTAAACTTATTTACCACACTACTCTGATCATTGTCGAATGTTTTCTTGGACCAATAGTTTTGAATTAATTTTCTTAAATATGCTTCAGCTTTAGGAGGCGCCATATTACCTACATCAACGTTAAACACTAAACGTTCTGGAGCTCTAACTAGCCTATAAATGACTATAGCATCCTCAATAAGTGAAAGTTGACGGTAAGGTCTTCTAGCATTTTCTAAGAACGGGGTAACAAAGTTTTTCGTTTCATTATAAACACCTGAATTAACATATACAATCTGATTCTCTTCCATAGGAATCATCTCTGTCTTTTCTACCTTCGCAGGATCAGTAGCACTAAAAATAGGCTTCTTATATACATACCCCTTAACTAGCATGTTTTGAATATTATTATAAACAGGGTCAATTATCTCACCAGGTATATTAATAGCACCCAATATACCCTCATTTGTATAGTTCTCATGTACTATCAATTCGAAGAACACTTCCCCTTCTACTAGTAACTGTCTAAAGAACGACCACCCTTTATTTTTAAGATCAAAGAATTCAATAAATTTACTAAACTCTTTATCAATCTCGCCTTTCTCATCAATTGAAAGATCAATATTATCATATAACAACTTAGCAACATCACCACTATCATCTACATTGATGATCTCATCACATATTTCATCTAAAGCATCCGACACCTCAGAGTATGCTGCCATTATTTTATAGTCTCGTAATCTACCCGGCTTATCTGGAGATAAGTTAGCATACATTACATCTCCAAATGAAGTATCCTTACCGAAATCACCTATTGGTGTAGAATTGTAAGGGTTAGAAGACGATACAGAAGACTTGACAAGTGCATCAGCTCTCCTCATCCCTGTTTGTTTAAATATCTTATATTTCGGATTTAAAGAATCGTCTTCAGTAGCACCAGCGTAAGGAAGTCTATTCTGAATATATTGAACTAAGCTTCTTCCAAAGGTTGAAGAACGTCCATCATTTGTAACATAAGATCTATTTTGACCAGAAGATGTTGAAGAGTCAGCCATTATACATATTTATCTAACTATTAATAATAATCACCGTATATATCGGTATTATTAGTGCTCATATCAAAAACATCTTCTTTCGATACACTATCAATGTCATAAGGCTCTTCTTCTGTAGGGTAAGTCTTACCTGCTGAAGTTAGCTGATCTACTAGTGTTGTTGAAAGCGTACCACTAAATGAATTATCATAAATTTGCTCATTTACCTTTTCAGAAGATAATCCATTTTCAAAGGAGAAGTCATAACGCTTACCTCTCAATCTGTAAACATAATGTCCTAAGACTGGATTAAGTGCTGTAAGGTCTTGATCCATCCTTTCAGTAATTTCATAAAGAACAGACCCCCTATCATTAGGTCTATCACAACCTAATACTGTTAAATCTATCACGTCACCTGCCTTAGGTTCAATAGATTGTCCTACTGATGAATAATCAAAATATGCAGATGCTGCAGTTGTAAAAGTATCTATATGTACATATGCAGTAAATTCATCACCAGCATCAAAACCAAATTTTGTTAAATTAATTGCACTATCATCTAGCTCAACATACATTTGAACACCGGATAAAGGTCCTTGAAACTTTTTGGTTGTGTCCTCACCATATAAGAGATCTGCAGCAGATAAATTAAAAGTATTAATATAATAATCTACCGGTAACCCAAAATTATTAATAAGATCATTAAAAGCCTGGTCGTAAACTAATTGTTCTGCTTGTAAATTAGACGGGTTAACAAGCTTTCCACATGCGGGTATAGCCGTAGCAGCTAGAACCTCTTCTGGTGTGCAATTTAACCTATTTTCATTACATACTGACATATTATTTTTTGTTTAATACTCCACAACTATTACCTTCTTCATCCTCATACATTTTACACTCTATATTAGAGTTTCCTAGGCTTTTTGTTTGTCCAGGTGCATAATCAACTTCATAATCTTTAAGTAGATGTTGAAGGGGTAATCCCATTAGTTTAATTTGGGAAGCGGCACCCTTTAATAAATTATTTACATGGTGGTTTTTATGCGAATAATCTTTATTCTGGGTAGTTAAATGCTTTTTATTAAACCCCACCCTGTTAGGATCCTTATTACCTACTTTAAATTTTAAAAGCTCTTCTCCCTGATAATATTCAAAAAATTTCTTAAAGCTTTTCATACCTATATTTATTAAAAAAAGCCCGGAGGCTTACCTCCAGGCTTTATTTTATTGTTAAGCTTTGTTATTCTTTATTCGAAAGCGCTTTGACCGGCTTTAAGATTACCGACTTTATTGTTCTTCCCGTCGTTATAATGAGTGTTCATTGCTGAACCTGGATCAACTTTTCCAGAAGCTCCTGTTGCAGAAGCAGCTCCTTTAGCTTTAAGATTGCCTACTTTGTTGTTCTTGCCATCATTATAGTGAGTATTCATTGCAGTGGGCGTACCCTCTTCATCTTCCTCAGCTTCGGAATATTCCATATCTTCTGGTGCGCCGTCTTCACCCTCCATGTCAAATTCATCTTCACCTTCTCCTTCATCGCCAATTGCTGCTTGAAGAACGTCGCAAAGTGCTTGTGCCATTTCCTTATCTAAAGTAACGGTGATTTCATCTTCACCAGCCTCTGCATCTGTTTCTGCATCTGCTAATCCAAGTGCATCGAGATCATCTTCACCTGCTTCTTCGTTCGCAAACGGAAAGTTCTCATTAACCATCACCTTATCATAAAGTTTATCGAATACTGATTTAGTCGCCATAAAATTATTTAGGCTCTCCTTTGCAATTTTCTCTGTTTCTTCTGAATTTTCTTCACCTTTTTTCTTATCTTTAGCAGCCTTTTTCATAGACTCCTTCTTATTACCATCTTTATCCAAATCAATATAGTCCGGTTTTTCATTGTCTTCTTCATCTTCCTCACCAACGATTCCAGAATAGGCGTTTCCTTTACCTGTAGGCAATGGACCGTCACACCCTAAACCAGGGTCGTTATCATCACCATAAGAATATCCACGAACATTATAGTTGTTATTCTTTTTACCTACCTTAGTAATATCATTCTCTGATTCTTTAAATCCGCCTCTTTCAGTTGGACCACCTTGCTTTTCTAAATCAGCGTTTCCTATTTCACCTACCGGTACATTTTGTTCAGTTACAACAACTTTATTGAGAACATCACTATATATTTCTCCTAGATTAGTGAGATCATTGTTTTTAGACATACAATTATTTATACTAGAGATAAATATTTTACATGCCTCAGCAAGATAATATGTATTATATGGGTAATAAAAACTTACCTAACGTTAATTGGAAGGGTGAATATACTAAAGAACAGGTAAAATCGCTTTCAAAAGCTCATAAAAATATTTTATATTTCGCGGAGAATTTTTTCTATATTGTCAATTTAGATAGAGGTCGTGAAAAGATTGAGTTATACAAGGCGCAAAAAAGGGCTCTTAGAAAGATGAGAGACAATAGATTCTTTATTCAATTGGCTTCTCGTCAGATAGGTAAATCAACTATGATGACCATTTATATTCTCTGGCAGGCTATTTTTAATAGTGATCAAAGGATATTATTAGTAGCTAACAAAGAGGCCACAGCAATAGAAATCTTTCAACGTATTAGAATGGCTTATGAGGAACTACCCAACTGGTTAAAATCACCAGTAAAGGAATATGCTAAGACATCTATGACGTTAGAGAATGGATCACGTATTGGTATTACAACTACAACCGGTACGGCCGCTCGTGGTCAATCCGTTAACTGTCTTGTTATCGATGAGATGGCTTTTATTGAACCTCACTTAGTAGAAGAGTTTTGGAAGTCAGTCTTTCCTGTTATTACCTCTTCTAAAAAGTCTAAAGTCTTTGTCTGTTCTACTGCAAACGGTACTGATAATCTCTTTTATAAGTTATATTCTGGTGCTGAATCTGGTGAAAATGGGTGGGCCTATGATAGGATCTTATGGGACGAAGTACCAGGAAGAGATGAAATATGGGCAAACAACACTAAGCAAGCAATTGGTTCTCGTGAGGCTTGGCTACAGGAATTTTGCTGCGAGTTTATAAATTCTGGTGAATCCTCTATCGATGATGAGTTATTCGAAAAGATGCAAACGCAGGTTTGTGAACCTAAAATAGTTCTAGATGACGGTCATTATAAAATTTGGGAAGAAGCAGATCCCTCTAGAGTATACGCTGCTGGAGTAGATACAGCAGAAGGTGTAGGTGTCGATTCTTCTGTAATTCAAATATTTGATATTACAGATTTGAGAGATATTAAACAAGTCGCGTGTTATACTAATAATAAGATACCTCCTGCAGAATATACTAATAAAGTCTATTCTATTTTACGTAACTATGGTTCACCACTCGCTTTAATTGAAAGAAATGGACCCGGAGCACAGGTGGTAGATAGATTAGCAAACGATTACGGGTACGAAAAGCTAGTATCATATGGAAATGCTAAAGCTCATAGAAAACAGGTAATGCAAGGTATGATAGCGCATACAAATACTAAATATAAAGGTGTTCTTAATATGCGCTATTATATTAATGAAGCGCGTTCTGTTACTATTCGGGATGAAGAAACGCTTAAAGAATTAAAATCGTTTGTTAGATACCCTAATGGTACTTGGAAAGCAAGGCAAGGGTATCATGATGATAAGGTAATGTCAACACTTTATGCTCTATTCATATTAGAAAAAGAGATTACAGAGCGTTTCTTTGAGATATTAGAATTAGACGATATGGGTAAGCCTCTTGTATTAGAACCTATGGATTACGGCGTTCAATACTTCGAAGACGCAACTTCCATATATTCCGATAATGAAGTTGTAGGATCTAATAACATGTTACCACCAGTTGTATTTGGTATGGGTGATAATCAAGCGGAGGATGATATGGCAGAATTAGAAATGAATGGGTTTACCCATCTTCAGTAATAAATATAGGTATGGCAAGAAACGCTACACAGCAATCTATTCTTAATAAATCAAGAGCTGATAAGTTTCTTTTAATTTTTGACGTACCACCAATTTTAAAAGATCCACGATTTAGTTCAAAGTTTAAAAGTGATGACTTAACTATAGTACCGGATTCTGTACAATTTTCGATATATGGTACTGCAGTACCCGAAATAGTTGTACCTGCTGTAGAAAATAGATACGCTGGTAATACACTATACCTTTCATCACATTCAAAAAACTCTTATCCACCCGTTAGTGTTAAATTTAAAATAGACAATGAATATAAAAATTACTGGGTACTATATAATTGGTTAAATCTTTTGCATGATCAAAGAGAGGGTAGATATAATGCTAGAGAGATTAATGTTGATAAAAACTTTGCTGACTATCAAACAAATCTCACTATTAAGGGTAAAGATGAGTATAATAACGATAGAATTAAATTTACCTATACTAAGGCGTTTCCAACGTCTATTGATTCAATAGATTATGACTATCAAAATACAGATGAGATAGTTTCCGGATTTACCTTTGTTTATTCACAACTTCACACTGAATTAGTAGATTTTTGAGTTTTTTGGGCCGGATTTAAATAAATAATTTTATGGCTCAAAGAACTATCACCTCACCAGGTGTTGAAATAAGAGAAACGGATTTATCTCTTATCGCACCACAGAATATAGGTACAAATTTTTATATTACAGGATTTGCTCAGCAAGGACCTTTGGATGAAGTCTTAAAAATTACTACTAAGCAAGAGTTAGACCGTGTATTTGGTACTCCTACTAATTCAGCAGAAAGATATTTTTACTACTCTATAAGCGAATTACTTAATTCCCCAGGTAATGTTTACGCTTCTAGACTTCCATACGGTGCAGATAGCGGTGATGGATTCGGATCCAAATACTCTGCGTTGGTATACCCAGTAAGAACGGTTACCAGTCCAGCTACAGAGGGTAGTACTCTTAGTGGTTATAACGTAACTTTCAAATATCCTAATGCCGCAGCATCATCAAATGCACTTTCTGGTGCTTCATTTACCTTTAGAAGCACAGCCGGTGCCTTATCCACAGTAGGCTTTAATACGTTTAACAGTGGTGATGTGACTGGTGGATACAGTACTGCGCCTGATGTACTTATACCATTAATTACTTCGACATTAACTAAAGAAGCAGCAGCGACCAGAGTACAACTTATTCTTACTCAAGCGCTTACTGCAGCACCAGATGCTGCGAATTATGGTACAATCACAACTGATGGTAGTACATTAACTATTCCAGTTAGTACTGTTAATTCTAGCGGATCGACTGCATCCTCACCGGCTTTTAATTTCCCTTATAGTAATAACGCGAATAACTCGTTTACAATAAGCGGTGCTACTAACTTTGCAACCGGACAAACAGTTACTTCTGCCTTAGACGTCTTATCTGGCACATATGTATTAGGTGAGCCTACACACCTCGAACTTACTGAAACTGAATATCTTAGCGCGACTGAAGGCTCAGGCTGGGATTGGTCGGCAACTGCTGGTGCTAAAGATTCCTTTACTGATGTAAGTACTATTGGAGGAGCTGGTTTAGTTGTAATTAATAAGGCTCAAACGACTATTAATAGCCAGTTCGAAGGATACTACTTAGGTATCGCTGATAATACTAACATTAATCCAGACTCTAATTTCGATTCTATTGTTAATGTTAAAACAGTTGATGCTGCAGCAACTAATACGCTTACTGGATACACAACTGTACCGAGAGGTGTATTACAATTTAGTTTATCTGCAACTCCACGCGGTACTGCCAACACAGTATCGGAGATAATGGAAAATCTTACTGATTATAACATTGATGGTAGGGAAGATGATGATGTACTAAACATTGGTGTATTTAAACTTCGCAAATCGATCTACGCTAATGAAGCATTTAAACTCGATTATGTTCTTGAAGAAGGTATGGTAGGATCTGCTAACTATTATAGACAGCAACTTAATCCAACTGGAGGGCCTAATAATCCATTCTTCATTGAAACGAAAGACAGTTTTTCAAGAAACGTTAAATTACTAGTTAATCCGTATATTTCGAATTACTTTAATGGTTCAGATGCTATGGTAGATGGCAAGCCTACTAAGAAGTTAAGAGTTAATACTACTCAGTTAGAAGCTGTTGCCAATAATATATCTGGTATTGATAATTCTAAATTTACAGAGCTTAACGCGCAGTTAGGTAAAGCTGAAAATCTTTACGCTGCTGGTGCCTTTGTTAATAGTAAAATCACAGATAAGAACTTAGGTGATATTCCTTCTAAAATTGATAGAGCTCTAGAAGGAGTAGAAAATGATGAAGTTTATGATATTGACGTTGTTGTAGAAGGTGGTATAGGTACTGTTTATGCAGCATCTTCCGCTGCTGGGACAACATACTACGATGAGTATAATACTAGTACAGCGCTATTAGGTGCAGTTAATGGATTACGCACTAGTAATGATATTGCTGGAGATGCAAGAGATTTAAGAAACAACTACTCTACAATCTTTAATAAGTTTGAGAAGTTCTGCTCACCACCATTCCTTGGAGGTAAGAGAGGTGATTGTATCTTTGTAGCGGATGTATTACGTCAGATTCTCGTAACGGGACAGGATTCAAGAGTTCTTGATAACAAGTTAAGAAACTTCCAGACTGATGTTTACTGGCCGATTCGCCACCAGTTTGAGAATGAAAATACTTCTTATGCAGCGGTTTATGCACAATGGCCGTTAGTATATGATAGTTTCACCGGTAGACAAGTATTCATTCCATTCTCAGGATTTGCAGGCGCTGCAATGGCCAGAACAGATGCTGCAACCTTCCCATGGTTTGCTCCAGCTGGATTTACTAGAGGGTTAATTCAATTCGCTAACGATCTTGCAGTTAATCCTAACCAGAAGCAAAGAGACGAACTTTATAAGGCTAACATTAACCCTGTAGCAAACTTCCCTAATCAAGGTCAAGTTATATTCGGTCAAAAGACACTTAGTAAGAAGCCAAGTGCATTTGATAGAATTAACGTTAGAAGGTTGTTCTTAGCACTTGAAAGACCTACTAAGAAAGTTTCTAGATTCTTCGTATTTGAACAGAATACAGAGTTTACTAGACAAAGACTTATTAATACTTTAACCCCACTATTCGAAAGAGCGAAAAACAACGAAGGTATTTACGATTACTTGATTGTTTGCGATGAAAGAAATAACACTGCAGAGGTTATTGACGCAAATGAATTAGTAGTAGATATATACATTAAGCCGGTTAGAACTGCTGAGTTCATATTAGTTAACTTTTACGCTACAAGAACTGACGCTAACTTCGAAGAAATCATCGGTTAATACAAAATAACAATTAAATAATATTATGGCAACTACAATTCAAAACTTCTTCTCAAGGGCAGCCGAAAAGCAATTTGCAAGAGACTTTTTATTCAGGGTTAAGCAAATTAACGTTGAAGGGGTATCCTTCGACGGTGATTCAGATTTAGTTTACGCTAGATCAGCTCAACTACCTGGTAGAAATATAGAAAACAAGACAGTAAACTACTACGGTCAAACGTTTAATGTTCCTGGTAAGTCTACTTATCCAGGTTCAGAGGCTTATTCTATTGAATTCTTCCATGATGAAAACAATGAATTGAGAACTAAGTTTGAAGCAGCTTCTCGAGCCGTATTTAATAACGAAACGTCAACTGGACAGTATGGGCTGCCTGGTGACGGTGATCTTATTACTTTAGATGTAATAGATAAAGATTTAAATACAATTCAAACTATACAACTTGTAGGTGCATCTATTAGAGATATTAATGCTATTGATTATAGTATCGCTGACGGAACTGGAGAGATTTTAAATACTACTGTTACTTTTTCATATCATTTCTATAGAGACTTTAGTTAGACCATAAATATATTATATGGCCAACGAAGCTAATGTATTCCTGCAAGCGTTTAGTACGGATCCTAACTTTTTCATATCACACCCCTTCCTTTGGAAGGTTAGTTTAGATACAAACGTTAGCGGTGCTATTAATTCTGCACTTAGTAAAGCTAATGAAAGTTGGAGTGCCTCAACAAGCCCGAATACGTTAACCCGTAACGGTACTCTCCTAGTTGCGAGGCAGATGAATATCCCTCAAGAAGCGAGTGAGTTTACACCTATAGGGGTTGAAAATCGTGGAGGGTTCTTACCTGGTTATGGATTAGTTCAAAGAACTGACTTTCTTTCCAGGTCATTTACTTTAAATGTTTTAGAGACAGGTGATGATATAGAGCATGGATTCTTTAGACCATGGCTTATAGCACTAGGTATTGATGGGTTAACAAATTTTGGTTTAAAGTCTAATATTACTGTTACTCAATACAATAACAATGGGTCAAGGCGTAAAGGTTATGTGTTTGAAGACGCATTCCCTACTGCTGTGGAAGGCTATAACCTAACTTATGAAGATGGTGATTTTATTGAGAAATCAATTACTTTTGCTTGTAAAAATTACAAACAACTGTAATTAATATATGCTAGGACTAGTTCTTCCTAACTCTAAGTCAGTTCTATTAAAATCGTTTACGTTTAAGAACTGTAATGAGCTTTATGGTATACGTGATAATAAATCTGCAGTTATAGAGTTCTTAGACGGTCTGTTTATTACTGCAGGTCTTAATATAATAGAAAAGTTTTACTGCCTTTTACATTTACGAGATTTATGTGTAGGTAATATTATTGAACTGAGAGACTATAATTTTGATGTATTGCGTATACAAGAAGAATTACAGGAAATAATAGATATTAAGAAAACAATTAAATTTGACAGTAATAGTATTACATTTAATTACCCTAAAAACTTTACTTGTAGTAGTATGTATAATGATAGTTTTATTGAAACTATTTTATTAGACGGTGAGGTTATAAACTATAATAAGCTAAGCTCAGAAGAAAGGAATTTAATTTTTAATTATCTACCTGAATCTATACAAAAAGAAATTAAAAATTTCTATAAAAAACATATTAACCGATTAAAGATAGAGTTTACGATTAAAGATAAGGAATTAGTTTTAAGTTTAGATAGTGGACAGTGTGTGGAATTTTTAACTACTATGCTAGTTCCTATGAATCCAGGCACGTATAGAGATTATATATTTATATTAAGTAAACGCATAAAGGATGTGTCTTTTATACAGCAAAGCACGTTTTTAGATATAAAGGATTACATGGATTTATATCTAAAAGAGTCTAAAGAAAATAAATCAGACTTGAATAATTAAAATATTCAATTAAATAAATTTATGTCCCAAATTTCAAGCGATCTTCTCAAAAAGTTAAAAGAGGTTAAAAATAATTTAAAAATAGCCGTTACATCTGGTGAAGTGGTATTTTCTGCATTAACACTAAAACAGCAGAAAGATTTGCTTAGTACAGCGGTATCTGGAATTAGAGGTGCGATCGAATTTCAAAAAGTATTAAACAAAACTATTATAGAAAACTCTGAAACTGATAAAATTTTTACTATTGACCGGGCGAAAATATGTCTCTTATTAAGAAAACAATCCCTAGGGGATGATGTAAAAGTTGGAGAAGAGATTTTAAATATTAATAAATTTATAGATAAGATTGATGGAGTGAAGAAGGAGTTTAAAATGGAGAGTAGAGCTACAAAAGATGAAGTTACTCTCAGCCTTAAAGTCCCCACTCTAAAAGAAGAGAATACTGTTATTAGTAGGTGTTTAGTTGAATTGGATAAAGCTAAAGATTTAAATGAAACTAGTAAAGCCTTTGGAGTTATTTATTTATACGAGCTAATTAAGTATATTGAATCAGTTAAAGTAGGAGAAGAGGTAGTGATGTTTACAGACCTTAAAATAGCAGAGAGAGTTGAAATTATTGAAAATTTACCACTGACAGTTTATAAGCAATTATCTACTTTCTTTAAAGCATTTACCGCCTACGAAAATGAAATACTAACATTTGAAGAAAAAACAATAGTTATAGACCCGGTCTTTTTTGATACGGTTAATTAAATATTGTATATGGCAGATGGTATTGTAGGTAAGTTATTTGGCAATAGCGGGGACTCTGAATCCAATAAGGAGAAGGTATCAAAAAACGTCATAGAATCTGAAGCTTCAACCTTTAATAGGAGTAAGCAAACAAAACCGAATTTAAATTCGGCTGAACGTAAGAGAACTTCTAATATTGCTGAAATTATATCTAAAGTATTCTTAGATAATGAAAAAAAGCGAACCAAAGATACTTCTTTAAAAACAAAAGTATCAGAAAAGCCAGATTCACCAGCTGCAGCTGCTCAAAAGACTGTTAAGGGTCCAAGTAAGAAAAGTAAGCTAGGAATGTTAGGTACATTAGCACTTATAGCTGCTGCTGTTACAGCATTTTCAGCCTTTATATTTGACAATCTATCTCCTATAGGTCAGTTCTTAATGAAATCTATAAAATTTTTAAGACCGGTTATTGGTAAGATTACAAAAGTTGTTCAAGGAGTATTTAAGTTTTTTACTACTATAGGTGATGATCTTGTTAAGTTTCTCGGTAAGGGAGGGGGAATGCTTGGTAAAGCTGGTAAAGCACTCGGATCCAGCGGTAGGCTTTTAGGAGCGTTGGCCAAAGGAATTGGAGGTAAAATATTAAAATTTGCAAGATTCATTCCTGTATTAGGATCTTTTGTAAGTTTTGGATTTGCTATAGCTAAATTTAGAAGTGGTGATTATTTTGGAGCAATATTAGAGCTTATATCCGGCGTATTAAACTTATTTCCTACAGGCGTTACAAATATACTATCAGGTGTAATTGACGGGTTTATTATAGCACGTGAATTAATGGGTGAGGGAGAAGATGGTGGTTATAAAATGGATAATAAGATTAAAGAGGGTGGAAGCTTTTTAGGAGATATGATGAGTAGTATTGGTAATTTTATAAGTACCAATCTAAGAAACTTTCCAATTATAGGAGGTATTATTATTTTATATGAAGGATTTAAAGAAATTATAAACGGTAATTTCTTAGAAGGTTTTAAATTACTTGGTAAGGGTCTTTTAGCATTTATAGCTGGTGAAAAAGGTGCAGATCTTATTATAGGGGGGTTTGGATTCTTACTTTCATTATTTAAAGATATATATAGCGGGGAGAAGCAGATAAGCTTCCCGTCATTCGATACTATTGGGGAAATAATATTTAACATTGGTAGTATAATAGGTGGGTGGTTTACCGGTATGATTGAGACGGTTCAAGAATGGTTTGGTAATGTAAAAGAATGGTTTGTTGACTTATTCACATTCGATTTAGAGTTACCTAGCCTTGATGGTGTTTTTGAGTTTTTTGGTGGGATTGGAGAGTTTCTATTCTCCCTACCAGGTAAGGTAGTTGATTTTGTAAAGGGCGCTGCAACAAAGGCAGCTAAATTTGCTGATGAAACAATTGAAAGTATACCAGTAGTTGGATCTGTATATAAAGCTGGAAAATCTGGGTTAAAGAAGATTGGAGGCTGGCTCGGTTTCGGTGGAGATAAAGAGGATACAGTTAAAGAAACAGTTACAGACGCAGTTGAAAAATTAGAGGAGCCATTTGTTACGGAAGGTAAGTTAGCAGAAGTTTTAAAAGAGTTATCTTCTAACGTTCAAATGAAGCAATTAATAACTATTGCACGGACTTTAAGAACACAATTAGAGACATTAACTACTTATAGTAAACTTACTGAGCTCAATACCGGTAAAACAGTTGAAGCTATAAAAAATATAAAAATCGGTAATAGTTCAGTAATGCCATTAGCAGGAAGTGCTCCACAAGAGACTACTAACAATGCAGAGTCTTTATTAAATTCTAGAGCAGATTATTCTTTATCTCCTTATAGTTTAAACGTACCAAGTACGTAACTATAAATATATATGTATGAAGAATATTGTTAAGGAAGGTGCATGGACCACTCTACCTACAGGGTCTCAATTAAGAAATGAGGCTCCTAGAGTTAGAGTTACCCCTTACAAAATAAAGTCTACACAGCTTGCACAATCAATAAAAGGGTTTATTTCTGCAACAAAGCTAGATACAAAAGCCTTCTATGAAGGATTATATAATGGTGAAGAAAAGGGTCATTACTACTTTCCTTACTTTGGTAATGACTTTAGAAGTTTCACTACAGATTTTGCTGATACCTTATCCAATATAACAGATAGAGGTTCAGTTTCTATTGGTGAAACAGTAAATAAAATTGGCGGTGAACTGGCAGGAGCTGGAGCACAGGTTAGTGAATTTATGAAAAATATTAAGGCGGTCGGTGATGGCGGCGGGGGTCCTAGTGTAGGTACCTATATTGAAACACCTAAATTTTACCAATTTGCAAACACTGACGCTCCTCTTAACGTTTCTTTTCCTCTATTAAATACTGTAAACGAAGGTGATGCGCAAAAAAACCAGGCATTTATTAAGGAGTTTACTAAGCTAAATAGACCGGAAAGGAAAGATTCTATTACTATGGACTTTCCTCATATTTATAAAGTAAGATTAAAAGGATTAAGATTTATACGCTGGGCTTATTGTGATAATTTAACTTTTAGTATGGTCGGTCAGAGAAGAATAGTAGGAGGTGACATGGTACCAGAAGCATATATTTGTAATATGTCGTTTAGATCACTTACTGTTGAAGTTGCTAACTTTATGGATGAAACAAAGTAGAATAATATGAAATCAATTACAGGTAAATTAGGTAGATATCAAGATGATATTCCAGCGCTATCGAGTCTAGATATTATCGATTATGAGAGAATTTTTAAAGTTCATACGGCCTCTACTGCTGGTAAGCAATTTTATTTTTATAATATATTAGATAAAATAGAGTTTCCGAAAAATATAGATTCTGATATTTTAGGATTATATACCGCTAAGTCAAAAGAACCACTAACTACAACATCATATAATCTTTATGATGATATAAAAAGTTGGTGGATAATTTATTTGCTAAATAAGAGTGTACTTAAAACGCAATTTTTTGTGGAAGGTGGACAACAGCTTAAGTATATATTACCTGAGTTTAGAAGTTTTATTTATTCGCAAATAACTACTTCAACAATATACGATAACCAACACTTTTAATGGCTGAGAAATTTATAATAAACGGTGCTCCGTATGAGTGTGAGTTTCAATTAAAGGATGATAAAGGAGAAGTAAAAGCAGATTTTACTAAATCAGCTATTAAACTATTAGATTTAAGTGAGAATTTTTTAGAACCTTTTACCAATGGTACTATTGTTATTAACAACCCATATGATTTTATTGAAAATCTTATGATAACTAGAGGTGATGGAAGGGATGTTTTTACGTTTTCCTTAAAGTTAGAAGGTGGGAAGGAAAAATTAGAGTATAATTTCGTTTTAAATGATGAAAACAATAGTGTAGGTACACAGGACAGGGCCGGTAACTATAAAATATTCACTTTGTTAGATGAAAACTATTTTAAGCTTAATGAAAATATACCGTATGGTAAGAGATTTAGAGGTGCTACGGGTGATATTATAAAGAGTATTCTTAAAGAAATTATAAGTGAAGAAATAGTCGATGAGGAAAATTTTGAGGCGGGGGATAATGTAATAGATGTATTTCCAGAACATATAATACCATCAGACTCATTTAGATATTCTGATTTAATTAAATACTTACTACGAATATCCTATAAAAAGGAAAAAGGTTTAAATGTAAGATCCTTTTTAACCTTTGATAGAAGTGCAAAAAAATATAAGTTACAGACGCTATCTAAACTTTTCGAGAAAAATAAAGATGAAGTAACTGAGGCTTTTGCTGCTAATGATTTAGTAGATACAATAAAATCAAATAAAAATAATCCACCACCTGATGCAGATGTAAACCCTTATACAACACAATTACCGCAGACAAATTTTACAACCCCCATGTTAAGTTATAGTAATGAATTTTTCATGAACTATAAAGCTGTGGGGTTTGATCCTATTTTAGGTGAGCATGTAATACGCGAAAAGAGAATTAAGGATATTAAAGAATTGTGGAAGAAAAATTTTGTCGATGTATTTAAAAGCGAAGGTGGTAAACCTAAACCCTTCCTACCGCTCAATAAACAGAAAAAGGAAAACTTGTTTAGAACTATCAGTACACCATTCTCTGTTGATAAATCTGCAAATATTGCAGAAGCGGAAATGGCATCAAATTTAATATTTTATAACTTATGCTTATCTATTGATGTGGTAGGTGATACGAAACGTCAAGCTGGTAAGTTTATAGATATATATAGAACTGCTGAGCAAGTAGATTCAGATAAAAAATTATTAGGGCGTTGGTTAGTTACTAAATGTAGGCATAGATTTTATGGTGACACCTATAAGAACTTTATACAATGTGTTAAAACTTACGTCGGCCCAGATGTTAACTTAGATGATGATATTGACTAATGGATACTGAAATTACAAAGAAAGTAGAATTGCTTAGAGCTCTTTTAAGAACAAAAGATCAGTTCGATGAATTAATTGATACTGGCGCTAATGATGAGTTTACTGATAAGGATAAAGAATTCATGGAGGAATTCAAAAAGATTTATTATTCTGGTTTAGAGCAATTAGAGAAATTTATCAATAAGATAGATGAAGAGGGTAAAGAAATAAGTATAGAATCTATCGAGTATTATAAAAGTATACTTCTTAACGGACCACTAGCAGGTAATACTTTAGCGTTAGCAAAACCACCTGAAGGTGCTAAGAAATTTTTTAAAGATACAACAGACGATTTAGGAACTAATGGAAATACTGTAGCAGATAATAACTCCATACCTATTTGGTCTACCGACATTGTAGCATTTAACAATACCGTAAATTCTAATAACAAGTCAACTAAGTTTATTAACGACTTAATAACAAACGCTACAAAGCAGACATCTATAACGACAAAAGAAGCTTCAGAATATTTATACGACACTGATAACACGAAGCCTTTTATTGATAAAAAACAGTCTGAAAGGGTGAATCTAGAGGGAGAGGATGGGTTTAATACAGAGCCACACGGATGTTACTGTGTAAAGGATGTAGAATTTAGAAAAGTAGCAGAAGAAATATCAGAGGATATATTTGATAAGGTAGAAGAATATCTAGGAGAAAGTGACTTTGCAGTATTTACGTTTAAAAAGCTTTCTAGTTACTTCGGTGATGATAATAAAGCAAAATCATTCAACGCTAAGATAAAAAGAAAGCTTCAATTTATGCAACGCTCTTATGATGAAGAGGGGGTAGAGGAAATAGAAATTAAAGATACGAATATAGAAACAGATTTAATAGGTAATCAATTCGACTCACCTGATAGAAGAGGGTTTACATTTAAAATTACTGGTGATAAAGATAAGATTTTCAACCCTAATACGATTGAAGGTCAACTCGGAAGCGGTGAGGAGGTAAAGGAAGACCCTATTAGCGACTAAATGTCGATTGTTTTATCATCTACTTTATCAATTAAAGCGTTCATAATATCTTCTCTTGACATTAGTACTTTTGTTTGATTATCAGTAATATTCATCCGCTCTTTTGCTTCTACATCCATTTTCTTAACTTCCTTCTGCGTTTCGTTTCTTTCTTTAGCAGTATGAAGCTTGTTAAGAGTTTCTATAGCAGAAGAAGATGCTTTAATTAACTCCGCCATAGCAGTTACATCCCTATTTTCAGGAGCAGAACTAATGTAATCATTTACATTGTCTACTATTGTTAGTGACTTGTTAATAAGCTTACTACTCTTCTTGATTAGAAACTCTTCTAATTTGTCTGGATCTAAAATCTCATCTTCAGTAGCTGGTACAGCTTGTTTATTACCTTTAAGCTGGGTAATAATATCATTCACTGCGCTATTGAGGTCATCTGACATATACATATATTTATTCTTATTTCTTGATTTTGATATAATTTAACTTATACTAGGTATATATGACTTTGAAATTTGAAAAGACGCACGTTGATGCTATCTTACCTGTTAAGAATCATGATAATGATACAGGGATGGATGTTACTTCTATTGAAGATATTACTGTACCAGCACGTGGCTCTGCTGTTGTTGGTGTTGGTCTTAAGTTTGCTTATATTGAACCTGGGTTTTGGATTAAGGTCGAAGGTCGATCAGGGCTTGGATTTAAACATGGTATCATGCCGCACTCAGGTATCATTGACGAGGGATATCGTGGAGATGCCGGTGTTAAGCTCTATAATCTAACAGATGTAGACTATAACGTTAAAGCGGGAGAGCGTGTAGCTCAGTTCGTTATATACGCTAATTATCCAGTAGAGGTGAGTGAAGGAGATGTAGTTGATTCTGATCGTGGTGAGAAGGGCTTTGGTTCATCTGGTAAATAAGATATGATTGAGTTTAATAAAATATGGGTAGAAAAGTATCGTCCTACAAAGCTGGATGATGTTATTCTAGATGAGGCTTCACTAAGAGTTGTATCGCAATTCGAAGAAGAAATACCTAACTTATTGTTTGTCGGTAATCCTGGTACAGGTAAAACGACTCTGGCAAGAATTATTGTTAATGATATTCTTAAGTGTAATTACCTATACATTAATGCTTCTGATGAGTCTGGTATTGATACTATTAGACATAATATAACGAATTTTGCACAGACAAAATCATTTGATGGTAAGGTAAAGGTTGTTATATTAGACGAGGCTGATGGACTTACAGGTCAAGCGCAAGCAGCACTTCGTAATACTATGGAGTCCTTTGCTAAGTATTGTAGATTCATACTAACAGCTAACTACAAGCATAAGATTATACCAGCTCTCCAGTCTAGATGTCAGTCTCTCGACCTTAAACCTGTAATCGATCAAGCAGTAAAGAGGTGTTATAATATTTTAAAAACTGAACAAGTAAATATAAGTGATGAACAAAAGAAAAAATTCGTACAGCTGGTCAAAAGATTCTTCCCGGACCTCAGGAAGACGATTAATGAAATCCAGAAAGCAGTTATTGATTCAGAGTTGTGTATTAGTAACACTGGGACTGATAACGAGCTGTTGGATAAAGTATACCAAGGAGTAGTTACTGATACTATTAAGCTACGAAAGTATCTAATTGAAAATGAGGATCGTTTTCAGGGTGATTATGATACTCTATTAGGTACCTTTCTGGATCATATCTACCTAAAACAAATCGATGATATGAAAAAGAAAGAGATGATAGCCATAATAGCTGATCATCTCTACAAGAGCGCGTTTGTCGTAGATAAAGAAATTAACGCGTTCGCTTGTTTTATAAGCTTAGAAAAGTGTCTCTAGCTTCTTGCTCCTACTTGTGTACCACGTCTATCACCACCGCCCCTTTTAAAGAGGCCACCTTTTGTAACCTGAGTTAAGTGCTTAGATATTGTTGCCTGTATATCATTCAACAAGGCAGCTTCATCACCCACCTCCATACCCATCTTACTAAGATCGTTAGCAATAGTCTTAGCTGAATTAGTTATATAGCTTTTATATTTAGCTTCGTCACCACTTGCTTTACCGGCACTAGTATTTGCTGCTCCGTCTTTTTGCATCTCTGCACCTTTTTGAGCTAATCCTCCTTGAGATGCATCAACACCTAGCGCTTGACCTCCTAATTCAGCTGCTTTTGATAAAGCTCCACCAGCAGCACTTTGAGCAGCTCCTTTTACCCTACTACCTACACCTTTAACAGCTCCGGCAGCTTGCGCGCCACGAGCTTTAAGTCTATCGAACAATCCCTCATTAACCGCTCCATAGGCCTCAGCCAATAATTCTTGATCTTTTTTAGTCATCTTATTATTATTTATTTAAAAGTTAAAATTTTAGCTAAGTTCTTTAAGATAATTGTGTGTATAGGAAGTAACAGCTGGTGAAGGTGTTACAGGATCACAAGGTATTTCGGTGTTAGTCTTTGGTAAAGATCTTTCAGTATTAGAAAGTTCACCATTACCTCTATCAGTTTTATTTTGAATATTATCTGTATCTTCCTCTGCTTCTTCTGGCTTAATAGTAACTTTATCGTTACGTCTCATAGCATCTGGAATCGGAGGTAAGTTTGGTGCATACTGAACTGGCTCTCCTAAACAACAGGGTATAGAGCAATAGTGAGTCATTCTACCTCCACCATTATCAAGAGCAATATCAAGAACAACATCAAGTGAAGTTGTATCTGAATTAGCAGGGTAACGAGCAGGGCTCGTATCTTTAATACCTACAACACGCACATGTAATCCGGAATCTATCATTTGGTCTAATAGCTCATGTACGTTAGTACCTAAACACTTATACTCTTCTGATGATTTAAAATTATCATTAAACTTGAAAATATCACCTACGAGAAATCCACCTCGTTCAAAACGTTTCATGTAACTTTCAAAAAGATTAACAAACTTCTTTACTTTAGCCATACAATTATTTATGCAATATAATAAATAATAATATGGAATTTAACAATTTAGTTGAGGGTATCCTACAGTCCTTAAATGAGACTAAAGAAGCGCCTGATGGTTATTACTATACTGAGAAAGGTAAACTAAGAAAGGGTAATCCAGCTTCTGATGGAAGAGGTGGTCCAAAGTATGCTTCTGATCCAACTGATAGGAAAAACTACGGTCCTAGAGAGGACAATGAAGAACGTAAAAAGGGTAAGAAAAAGA